>ERZ1034928.75-NODE-75-length-59520-cov-304.254721_pt1 | contig 59520 bp, 99 predicted proteins | sample MGYA00520627_ERZ1034928 | MGnify/ENA primary metagenome ERZ1034928 (study PRJEB33766, sample SAMN09781755) | gut metagenome | biome: gut microbiome | host: Homo sapiens | place: Madagascar | study: EMG produced TPA metagenomics assembly of the PRJNA485056 data set...
GTAACCTGTCGCAGATGATGCACCGTAGTAACCTGTCGCAGATGATGCACCGTAGTCACCTGTCGCAGATGATGCACCGTAGTCACCTGTCGCAGATGATGCACCGCAGTCTTCATCACTTCCAGCTTCTTTTTTAACTCTACTCATAGTAAAATCAATGGCTGCCTTTACCAGCCCGGAAATATCCAATCTCGCACCAATCTTTATTTTTGTAGATGCAACCTTGGAATCATCTTCACCTCTGTCAAATTCACCGCTCTGCTCCACTTCATGGTAAACAGATTCGTTCGGAGAATAATAACCAAGGCAATCCAGAGGATATTCACAAGCATGGAATCCGCTGTGACAGGCATCTGCTGTCTCCTCTTTGTACTCCTTGCCCTCTTCGTACTGAAATCCACGGCAAGTCATGTCTTTGTTGAATCCTTCGTAACTCTTAATTACTTTTTCCATTCTTCACTTCCTCCACTTTCAAACTCGCATCATCACTTCTGCGAAACATAATCAACTGACTGTCAACATCAGGAATCTTCCAAGGGTCAAGGCTCTCGGTATCGTCAACCATAATAGGCAATTCCACACCGCACCGCTTCTGAAACGCATTGCAAATGTCGATTTCCGTCAGAATCCTTGCTCCGTGGTTCATGTTCCGACTGTAAGGCTCTCCACGGTATGTAAAGTCACAACATTCTTCCGTGTCACCATTCACAAGAGGTCTGAACATACGAACTGTGCAGAAAGAAAGATACTTGTTCACATCAGCTTCCAACAGTTCGTTCTTCTTCCGACTAAATTTCTTTAACAGGTCAAGCTGTGCCTGCACATCCGTAATCTTCTGTGCAATGTTCTTGCGCTCCTGTTCCAGTTCTGCAATACGCTTATCCACACTCTCGTTAATGCTTACACTCGCCAAAGACTTATCAACCACAGAAATATCATTGCGAATCTGCTCTTCATCACCTTTTAACTGGATTCTAAGAAGATTCATGTCAGTGAATTTGTTCATGGAAGCTTCTTTCTCAGCAATCTGTGACTGGACAGCTTTGTATTCTTCTGTGTTGGAGATATCCACACTTGCCGGAATAGAATTTAAGGCATTATCAGCAATGGCAATATCTTTTTCCAACCGTTCCACTTCATCCTCGGTATTTTTCAGTTCCTCACGCTTATGCTCCAGTTCTGCCTGATCCGCTTTGATATGGTCAGCACAAGAAGAACCCTCTTTGGTAATAAGTTCCAGTTCATGTGCCTTATGCGTATCAAACTCCGTTCTTAACTGCTCTTTCTTCTCTTCCGGATATTCCTGTCCACAGTAGGAACAGATCAAAGAGTTTTCATCAAATTTAAGGCTTTTATTCAAATCCCAACTCTTCTTCAATTCCTGTCTCTTCTGCTCATACTGTGCGATGCGCTTTTCCAGTGCAGTGATCTCTTCACGAATGGTATCTGCCTTAAGCAACTCTTTCTGATGTTCATTCTGAACCAGGTTCAGTGCCGTGCGCTTCTCTCTCCTGTCCGTATCCAGTTTTTCATTTGCTTTCTGCTGCAATGCACTCAACTGACCTTTTAACTCAATGATTCCATCAGAAAGCTTATCATAGGAAATCATGCTGTTCTGCGTATCTGTCTGCTGCTTAATGTTCTCTGACAGCTTATCCATTAAAGCTTTCTTTTTCAGTTCCAGATCAGCAAGGTCAATATCCACTCTCTGACGGCTCACCTCGTCAATACGGCTTGGAATTTCATCTAACAGGTCCTGCAAGCCCTTGGTTCCATTTCTTCCCCTTGTGCCGTACAACTGCGTATTGCAACGCTTTTTCAGTTCATCAACCGTGCCGTCCTGCAGAACAGTCCTTAATGCTTCAAACTCCGGAAATTGATTGCAAATGTCATCATTACTGTGCTGGCCAAACATATCAGTGAGAAGTGCTCTCTGATCCGTGCCACCTTTCAGCAGAAGTGTCATGGCATTGATGCAAAGTGAAAACTTATCTTTTTCGCATACACTCTCTTCCAAAAATGCTTCAAAATCTGCTGCCTTTTTTGGAATATCATTCACATAGTAATCCGTGACATTTCCGGTAAACTCGCCTTTCTTATTGAAGTTCTGACGGCATACTTTTTTCAGAACCTTGTCCGTGCCGTCAATATCCACGGTAATTTCTGCGGTAATATCTCCGTCAATGTCATTGCCGTCCTTATCGTGCGGTCTGATTCCGGTAATCTCTCTGCCGTTCTCGTCACGGCATCCAAAAATATACTGAATTGCTCTTTTGATCGTGGACTTACCGGTTTCATTCACCCCGGAAATCTCTGTCCGGTCGTATAAATCAGTGTCTACTACGTTAGAGCCATAGAATTTGCAGAAATTCTGCAAAAAGATGTGCTTAATCCTCATTTTTCCTATCCTCCCAAAGATATAAATACAGTGAATTTACAAACATATAGATTGAGACCGGCTTGTCTGTCTCGTTGATTTTCTTGTACAACTCTGTGTTTGGGTTCATCTTATCAACAACCCACTTGATTGCCTGATACACGCTTTTTTCATTTGTGCTGTGTTTCTCTCCGATAATCCGGTAGATTTCAGAAAGCCGTCTGTTTCGGTTCTCGAACATCAGCGTTTCAACCTCGATGATGTACTGGAATCCCGGCAAGTACTGTTTCAGCCCCAGTTCTACCAAGATTTTTCTTATCTTCCTTTCCATTTCCTCACTCCTCCGGCTTTCAGTCTTCTGTTACGTGAATCATGTTGTCCTCTCCGATATACAAGATTCCTGCATCTAACAGTCCTGCAATCAAAATCTCATTCGCACGGACGATGGGGATAATTTGTCGATTTTGCATAAAAATACTCCTTTCCTAACCATTTTTTCTTACCGGTATTGCGGTTTACAATTCTGTAATAGAATGCTGTTTCACGGTCAACTTTCCACTCCTTCGGACTGTAAAATATCTTTCCGATGCACCCTTTGACGGTAAACCGCTTTTTGGCACTCATACGGTTTCCTCCGCAAGTTTTCCTTGATTCCACTCTTTTGTAAAATCTGAGTTATACACAGAAAAAGAAGTTACTCCATTTGCCCATGCAAATATTTTCCCATTTTCAAATTTTGCAAAATGTCTCTTTTTCCACGTTTCATTTTCTGAATCTCTCACAAGAATCTTTGTGTCCACCGGCACTTTTGACCAGTCAACAGGCGATTCAACATATTCCTGCTCTGACCATTCTTTAATTCTCTTTTCGCAAGAACGCTTATCATCAGTTTTAGTTTTCGCAAATATGCAGTTATTGCATCCAACATCAGTGCATCTACATATGTTTCCTTTTTTGTCTACTGCAACCGAACCGCCGGCCAGTGCAATATCAAGAATCTGTTCCGCATACTTCTCTCTGTTCGTCATTTTCCATTCATCCTTTCCAGTTCTGCGCTCCTGGTTAATATCCAGTCTGCGTAATCACTTAATTCTGTCTTTGTAGCTGCGTTCTTCTCTCCGTGGTAAACCATGAGTACATTTCCTACATCACAGTACTTTTCAAACAATTCTGCCAAGTAGTCGGCTCCCACATGGATATTACCGTCCACGGAGTAAATATCCGTCACTCCCAAACGCTCCATGCGGTCTTTATGCCATCTGTCTGAAATCTGCATCAGACCTTTGCAACCGCCACTTTCCACATCCGGTCTGCCGGACGATTCTTTCTCAATCATTGCCATGAGAAGTTCCTGGCAGATGCCGTATTCCTCACCGTACTTTACACACGATTCCTGCGCTTCTTCGGAAATAAAACTGCCGGCTGGCTGTGCTGTGGAAGTAAATGTAATGGAGAGTGCTATTATAATAGGAAGAAACAGCTTTATTGTTGTTCTCATAAAATCCACAATCTCCTTTTCATATCAAATATTTTATTGCTAGCTGGACTATTAAACTGGTTATAGTAGAAACAAATATCGTCCATAGAATTTCCTCGTTTCTAATAAACCAAAACTTTATTTTGATTTTTAAAGGAGCTGATTTACAATGGTTCTTATTTCTCTTATTTAATATTCTTTTGTCTCTATATAACATAGAGTAGGATCACCCCCGTAAATATTCCTAATAGCCAGAAGAAAATCATAAGGACAACATCAACTATTTTTCTCATGCGCAATACCTCATAGCGTATCTTCTTACGATGTTCTCAAAGATTACTCTCAGTCTTGCATTGTCAAAAATAACCGCAATCTTTGTAGTTCCCTCTTTGATAGCTGTTTTCGTGTTGCCGGCATCTTCCATACGCTTGATTTTATTGCTCTGAAGCCTTGCCAAAACACAATGTGCTTCATTTTCCAATTCACCATACATCTGATTGTAAAGTGTCTGATAGTCGATACCGCTCTTTGCGGAAATATTGCGTACCTTTGCGTTAATGTCTGCTTTCCAGTCTCCGATAGGCTCTGTAAAAATTTCTTTCATGTTGGTGACTGTACTTTCCAACTTCTGAACCTGTTCAGCTTGTTTCTTCTGTTCCAGTTCCTGTTGTGCCATGCTCTCAGCCAGTGACATAACCATTTGCATCTGTGGAGAAAGTTGTGACCGATTGATTACCTCCTGCTTCGCCCTGTCCTCTATGGTGATAAAATACTGTCTTGCTTCTTTGCCCCTTGCAGAATGGCTTTCCATTGACAGATGTTTTGCAAAGTCGGTAGTCAGTCGGTAATCCTTGCATTCGTTGCCGTTCGTCACTGTGACGAACCCCCACCAATCCTTGTTTTCTTCATAGAACTCATTCTGTTCAATGTTCCTTTTCGCCCATTTTGAAAAATTGCTTTTCTCTCCGCTTAAGAACTCATACAGTGCTTTTGCGGTAGTCATTCCGTTTTCATCAACACCCAGTGCAATCTCAATGGGTGTTTTCATGTTTGATGTTTGTAATTCGTTCATTGTTCTCCTTTCTGTGGTATACTCTCCTATAAGGAGGTGATAATTTGGTATACAATGGTTTTTGCGATAAGCAAAATAAAAATTACTCTGTTGAATTTTCTTCCATAAATGCAACCTCTAAAGAGGATTTAAGTAGAAAAACCATAAATGGAAGATTGAATTGTATTTATGCAGGTTTGACTGGATGTTGCGACCATCCTAACCAATGCTCAATTCTCAAAAACATCAACAAGTAATGGAATGGCTCTCTGAAATATGGGAGCCTATTCTTTCGAAAAGCTGATAGGAATTTCTCTGCTCCTAAGCTTTATGCTTTCGATTTCTCCTAACCCCTCCTGCATAATTCGCAACACTTTCATATCCGTTGCAAGATTAAGTGCATTAAGGTCAAGTGTCAGAGTAGGAATATCATCCCCAACCCCTTGTTTTAGTGTGAAGCTTCTCACACCGTTGATTTTGTGACCGTCAATAAGTACTTCCGTAAAAACTCCCTCTTCACCGTCACACTGTCGAATTTCAATTTTTGATGCTTTCACTCTTCTCACCTCTCTTGGAAAATTCCTCCGTAATTTTTTTGTTTTCACTCATTCAATTAACTACCTGTTTGTGATATACTCTCCTTATCTTTTTAATAAGGAGGTGAAATAATTTGGATTCTAAAGAATACGCATCCGCTTACGCTATTGCTAAAATCTGTGGATATACCGGAAATTTTGATGATTTTAAGAACCTGTACGACCAATACTATTCAGAAATCGTCAATTCTTTGCCGGAAGAAAAACCGGATCAGGCAAAATGTGAAGCAGCTATCAATCCAATGCGAAATATAAGAACTATTTTTTAACTGCCAGTAGTGCCATTGAGAGAGAATCGAGGATTTTACACCGTTGCTGTATTTCTTCGATTCTCTTCTCATCTTTACAATATTCTTCTGCAATAATAAGTGCCATACACTCTACGCTGTCGGACAAAGTCATGCTAGTACCATCAATTTCAAATCCATATGGTTTTTTCATTATTTCATTCGCCTTCCTTTCTTGATGTGATATAAACTATCATAACATGATAGTTTTAACGTAAAAAAACTTCTATTTTCTCATTGTCGGTCATTCCAAGAAAGTTTCCAAGATCTTCACATTCAATAACCGTAAATGCAACCCTGCCGTTAATCTTTGAATTGAAGGCGGCTACACTCTTTCCGATTGCATTAGCGCACTGATTGTAATTTTTGTCACGCTCTCTGATAATGCCTTTAAGTTTTTGTGTATTCATTCAATACCTCCTTTCTTTCACTCCATGATAGGATAATATCACGGCATGATAGTTTTGTCAATCACGATGTGAAAGTTTTTCTTAAAAAATATTTACAAATCTTTCATGTCGTGATAGAATTATAATGTCATTAAAGTTACGGCAAGAAAGGTGGTGAAAATATGGGTAGCCAATTTTGTGACAGAGTAGCAAACAATATAAAGAAGTATCGAAAAGAAAAAGATATGACTATTAAAGATGTTGCATATCGTGTCGGTATTACAGAAGCAACAATGCAAAAGTACGAAGCAGGAAATATTAAAAAGATTGACATAGAAATGCTTAAGAAAATTGCAGATGCTTTATGTGTTCGCCCCGAGAACCTTACTGAATGGGATAAGGGAGAATACAAAAAACAGCACGAAGAAAATCAAGGAGAACGTTATGCGCATCTCATAAGGAAGTACAACCAACTGTCTGAAGGACATAAGCAAGCTGTACTTTCCTTAATTGATAGCCTTATCGAATGTCAGGAATCAAGTAAGATAAACTCCTAGAATGAAATCTTTGATTTCTTGACACTCACAAACTGGGAGGACTTCAAGTATTGAATTTATTTCAATCAGAAGTTCTCCTTTTTCTTTTTCCTTTTGATTGCTTTCCCCCATAGTACACCCCCTAACTTTCCGCACTTGGTAGCAATACATCAAATTATAGAACATATGTTCTAAACAATCAATATATTTGACGCACGTTTTTTATTGTTGTAAAATATCAACAAAAAGAGGACGGTGAAAACGCCAATAAACACCGCCCTCGCCAGAACTTGAAGTCCCTTGAAACAAGGGATGTTACAAGTGTATCATGTGAAAGGGGGATAAAAAACATGATGAAAAAAGACCGAATCAAAGAAATATCGACACATCTATCAGTCAACCGTGCAAATTATATGTTAAGTTTTCGTGGGAATCTCCACGAATTTCTTAATGAGCCGGACATGACAGTTTACAAGCTTGCTGATGAAGCTAATTTGCCTTATTCTACGCTTAATTCACTACTATACGGTAATTCTAACGACACAAAGCTATCGACCGCTGTTGCGCTTGCTAGAGCCTTTGGAATCAGTATAGATGAACTGGTAGGTTGCGGAACTATGGAAGATAAGATGCTGGAATCTGTCAAGATATGCCGCAGTCTGCCGGAACACTCTCTGTACCTTATCCGCTACTTCATACGTCACCAAGATAAAATCTATTCCAGTCTTGAAAAATCTCACAAGTATATTTCTGTCCTTAATCCGCAACTTATGAATGGAATTATCGCAACCACAAATGCTGTGGAACCCATGTACATAGACAATTTGCCGGAAGATATAAAATCCAAGGCTTATATCGGTATAAAAGTTCCTTGCGACTACTATATGCCGTTTTATCTTCCTGGGGAAATTATTCTTCTTGCAGCGGATCGCGAACCGCAAGACGGTGAACGATGTATTGTGACCAGTAATGGTGGAATATATATTGTTGTAAAAACACATATAATTGAAGATGGTGTAAGAAAATGGAGATATGTTCCGCTCATATCACCAAACAGTATACTCCCGGAAAATATTATTGATGACATGATAGGATATGTGGTTGGTTTCGTCAACAATGACGGTGATTGGGGAATCAGATAAAGAGATTAAGAGCATGGCTTTTACACCATGCTCTTTTTGATTGATTTATTTTTGCTTCTAATCTCCGCCCATCGGCTATCACTCCTTCTGTAAATGGCAAGTTAAATGAGTTTAAAGATGGAAAAATATTATATTCTCAGCCAACAGCGAGTGGAGTTTGGCAACCTGATACATTTACAAATAGAACTTTGGCTGATAGTTTAAGTAATTACAATAGTATTATAGTTGCAGTGTGCACAAGCATAAATCAAGTATTAAATCCCATAATGCTGCCAATTAATATTTTTAAAAATATAAAAAGTCTTGAATCAACTTATGTTGCAGATGCAAAAGCTTGTGCAATTAAATATATTGATGATAATACGATTGGAGTAGCTACAATTTATTATGGGTGTATCATAATCGGTATCAAATAATTATTTATATACTAATAGCAATATATGACCATTAGTTTGTATATTTAGAGTTACACCAATGTGATTTTTGTTATTCTAGTTTCTCCGCTAAAATTAACTGCACCTCTAAGCCATAGATAATAACCTCCAGTTAACGTAGATATATCTAATTCAACTTCTCCCTGATTAAGACTTACTAATACAGCATCAGTATACCAAGTATCTAATTTGCCAAAACCGATTTGTCCGATTCCAGGAGACAAAACCTCAACAATCATTTTGGTGTAATTGTCTAATGATACTGTGTTGTTACTTCTACCTACCGGTTGTATAGTACCCGAAGTATTATTACCTGACCCTTTTAAAGTGATTGACGAAGATGTGACTGTAAAAGATGTTCCATATTGAGATCCTTTATTAGTCCATCCTGTTATTATGTTTGTATTTGTGCCGCCATTATTTCCATCAAACAAAACAAGACCTTGTAAATTTGCTTTTTTCCAAAAATGCCATTGTCCATTATGGTATATTTGGATAGTGTCAGATTCGGAATCATATTTTACATTTAAATTGCCATTTACATCATTAATGGCTGCATTAGTATCATTGATGTCTTTTGCACCGAATGAGGTTCCTACTTGCGTATATTCGGTAACATCAACAAAAGAAACAGTTCCATCGTCATTTTGAATTTTCTGATATTTTCTTAACTGATTTTTAGTTGTGTCTAATACATCATCAACATAGTTTGTTTTTAAATCTGCCATAATTACACCTTAAATCCTTTCTGACCGCCAAGCGTAAAGGCAAGTCGGTTCTGCGCTTTTCTTTGTGCTACTAACGTATTGTATATTTTTAACTGCAACGATTCTATCCTGTTCCAGTCTTCATATGTTGGAACCGATTTATTCTCTTTCCATGTTTTAAATTGTTCAGGAAATGAGAAAGTGGAACTGTTAATTTCTGCCAGCGTAGTTTCAAATAAAGTAACTTCATCGGCATAAATAAGATCTGCTTCAACCTTATCCTCTCCAAGATTAAAAGATGATATTTTGTACATAGATTCTGCAGTGCTTTTTAGTTCCAAAAGATTATTTTTAATACGGTTATAATCTGTATATAAAAAATAATCTCCTATATATGTTTCACCATTCCATTTAGAAGACCAATTTGTTTTAGGATCTGCCCACATTATGCTTCCTCCACATCTCCAAACAATTCTATATATTTCTCTGTATCATTCAGCCCCAAATACTCTTTTATATCTTCTTTTGTTTTTGGAACTATTTCACCGTTTGGATAAAACAAGAAAAAATTACCTTTTTCTGTTCTGAATATTTTTCTGTTTGTCATTTCATCAACATATATTATTTCAGAAGTTTGTGTGTTATACAGAAGACCGTTAATTATTTTTTTCATTGCAACCTCCTTATGTCCTCATTGCTCTTCGCAATTGCAACGATCCACTAAAAGCACCATTAAAGTTTAATTTGTGTTTTTCCACTTCTACTTGTAAGCTGTTTACAATATCACTCTCCATGAAAATAATATCAGCAGCTTCCAGCGCCGGATCACCTCTGTATTGAACATCATAAGAAATATTATTTGCATAATAATTTCCCAGCCATTCAGCAACAGTCCTTGCATGATCTTTTGTTGAAATAAGTTGATTTTCACAATACCTTATTTCTCCAGAATTGTTGATTGATTTCTTTAGATAGACGTTATCTTCAACTACTTGCGGTGTATTATCCTCTCCGTTTTGAAATGTATATATTTTTACAAAAACATCTTTTGTTTTTCTTTCTGCGTATCCATAAGGATTTTCTGTCATGGAGTCTTTTTTCAACTCATAATCAGATAAATCTCCAAAACTGATTTTATCAATCAAGACTCTGTTTTTAGGATATGCTTTTGTTATCTCGAAACGAATACTGTCGAAGTTTTCAAATTCATCATTTAACAATGATTTTTCTTTCAAATCATTATATTTGAAAGTCTTAAGAAGTGTATCTCCATTATATGTCGATACTTTCATCTCTTTTGGAGGGTTACACTGGAATGAAATATACAATCCATAATACGTGTATGCTGCAGGAAGTTTTAATGTAAGCACTGGATTCTCCGAAAACAATCCATTTTCATCAGAAACATTTCTCGTAACATATCCTGTCTGTTCGATGGCTGTACCTGTATTCCTCGGAAGAAAAAATTGTGAACCATCTACACGCATAAAATTTTTTGTCAACTCTGCATATACATTGTTGTTTCCATATAATACATTAGTGGCATTTCCCCACCACGCAGTTCCGTTTGATGTAACCTGCATATCTGCCGGATCTATAACATTTGCAAAGTTGGCTTTAATATTTACTCTTCCGTCAGAATCTACAAATAAAATGCATCTTGAAGCGTTGCACAACAACTGTAAACATTCTTTGTGAGATGCTTCTGGCATTGGATTGTGTAGGCTCACATCTCTTAAACAATCGTCAACAAAATACTCATCAGGCTCGAATCCGGCATCTGTTAGAATGCTAATAGCTTCTGCATATGCTGTTCTATCGTATATTTTGTTTCCTATTGTATAGTTGTCTTCCAAAGTTGAAAGAACATCATTTGCGGTGAAAGACATTTGATTTTTTTTAGAGTTCCAGTCAGTCAAAAGCATCGTGGCTTTTTTATGCCATTCCACTGTTTCGTCTGACAGGGCCATTCCGTATGATAACTCCATTTTTTGTCCAGTTTCAAGGAAGTTGATAAAAGAATTATCATCGTCTACATTGTATACATTATTTTTATCTAGTATTGTTACAGATAATTTTCTGTATGGAATCTCTGCTGAAATTCCATTAACAAATTCTTCAAAAGATGATGTTGATACATCATTATTTCTATATGTCAATCCAACACCCATTACAATTTTTTCTACTCTAAGTCGTTTATTTCCTCCGACCATAGATATAGGAATTATTTGTATGTTTGTAGTGTCTCCGATTACATCCGTTGTTGAAAAATCGTGTTTATTGCTTGTATAAGTCAACTCTTTTTCATCTGTAACAATTTTGAAGATAGTCGGGTAATATTTCCCAAAATCTATTGTAAGTCCTTTGATGGAATACTCTTGTGGGAATGTTACTTTTACAGTTTCCATTATGTTTTGTGTGGTTAATGGAGCATTACGTAGCTGGTACAATCCGCTCGTTTCTCTCGGAAGAAAATACATTTGACCGTCTACACGCATATAATTTTGCTCTAATGTAGCATATTCCGTATATTCTGCATCATTTCTAAACGGCAAAACCTTGTTTCCCCAGTATGCGTAATCACCGTCAAAATGAGCCGTGTTTTGTGCATCACCATTTACTACACCTAGAGTAATTGATATGTATGCCCTGTCTCTTATTTTTTTCTGCATTGCAGATTTATAAGCATTAGAAGCCTTTATCATTCTTCCCACCCACAATCAATTAAATTAAATTTACACGTTTCATAGTTCCTATAAAAAATATCATCCAAAAACAACGGTTTACCGGTAGTGTCTCCTGGATACATCGTGTATGTATGCCTTACATTGTCATCTCCAGTAAACGTAACCGGCACAAAAAATGGCTCTAATGCATCTTGCATTTCTTTCCATGTTTCTGCATTCAAGCCGTTCCATTGTAGATTATTTATCTTCCACAATTTTCTTCCGACTTTTTGACCTACAACTGCAGCATTTACATTTCTTCCTGAATCAACCGTTTGCGACCGAACTATTTCCATTCCTGGAGCCGGGCAAGGAAAGCGTACTCCGTTTACTATGATGAAATCACTTGCTCTTGCTATCATTGTGTTTTCCTCCATAGAAAAAAGAGCGGGAATAAATCCCACCCTTAAGTAATAATCTGTAATCCCATAGCTTTCTGACCCCTTAAGCTTGCCCTTGCTATGTCTCTATCACCGATATTTACAGATGTTTCTTTTGCAAGTAACTGCTTAAGCAGGTCAATTTCCTGTTGCATCATGCGCATTTGTGCTTCTGCTGTGGTGTTGATAGCATCTTTGATTCCAGTAATTTCCACTCCACCGGCAACCGCTGTCTTGCCACCTACTGTTCCGGCAATCTCCGGTACACCGTTTTCTCCTGCCATGAACATTGTGTAACGGCTTGGAACGTAACCACCAGTTTCAAATTTCGGAATGGTGATATGTGGAATGCCAGGAATATCAATATTAAAACCGACCCAACCAGCCGCGTCTCCTAATGCTTTTCTCAATCCGCTTGTCATGCCGTTTATGGCGTCAATTACAAGGTTTACACCACTTTCTGCTATGCCAGATATCGCATTCCATGCACCCTTAAAAATATCTTTGATTCCGTCCCAAGCAGTTGACCAGTCTTTTGTAAATACTCCGGAAATAAACTTAATCAATCCGGAAAATGTAAGTTTTAAAGATGTGATTTTGTTCCCTATAAACTTAAATACAGTTTCAAACATTGGTTTAAAATCTTCCCATAAGTGATTTACTAACGGGGATAACACATTGTTCCATAGGAAATTAAACACTTCTATAACAGGACTTACTTGTTCTACAACATAATTCATTATATCAATAATTGCATTAAACGCTGTTCCAAGCACATTACCTAAAGCATCTGCTAAAGGAACTACTACATTTTGCCAAAGCATTGTAAGTATGTCTGCAACAATTTGAATTGCAGGCTTTAAGATATTTCCAATAAATGTTCCAAGCGGAACAAGCACTCCATTCCAAAGATTTTCAAAAGCACTCTGCAGTTTTGGAAGTACTTCTTCACCAACATATTTCAGTGCTGGATTTATCATATCCTGCCATATGCTTGTGAATGCAGTCTTCAAAAATTCTCCTATCGGAGTAAGTACATCTACAAGCCCTGTCCACGCGCTCTGCAGATCTGGTATAACCGTTGTTGTCAAAAACTCCATTGCAGGAGTGAGATTATCCGCAATGGCTGAAATTGATTCCTTGAAACTTTTTCTAACATCCTCATTTGTTGCATATACAAGTGCAAGTCCTGCTACAACCGCTGTGATAGCCGCTGTTGTCGCTACTGCTCCTGCACTAATACCACCAAACAATCCGGTTGCTCCTGCCGCTGCGGCTCCCTCTGCGCCTGTTGCTGCTCCAGTTCCCAGCAGACTTCCAAGAATTGTTTCTCCGATTCCTGCTCCTGCCTTACCACCCATTGACAAAACAATAGAATCTTTGATTGCTTTCCATAATATATCTCCCAGTCCGGTGAATTTCAAAAGACCTATTGCTGTCAGAATCGTTGTTTCAATCGGTGCAGCATCAAAACTTCCTTTCCATAGATCGATTGCCGCATTTATGGCAGTTTCTATGAAATTTCCGGCAGATGTAAAGATTGCTGTCCAATCCATTCCGTCCAAGAAACTACCTATGTGTCTTCCGATTTTTTCCCAGTCCACAGAATCTATTGCTTTTGTGAACCAATCGAAAATACCAGTTACCAGTTTGGACGTATCCATTCCGGCAACTTTAAACCATGCATCAGAATCAAACTTAAATGCATACGCCAGATCTTCTATAATATCTTTTACTGGCTTAAACACCTTGCTTACTTTGTCAGCCCAGCCCATAGCCGTATTCTGCATCTTGTCAAATGCTTCTTGCCATACTTTTTCGTATTCAGCAGTAGCATCCATGATTTCCTTGGTAAGGTCAATTCCTGATCCACCAGCAGAAGAACTTCCGCTTGAACCGCTGTTAGTGTCACCTATATTTAATTCATCAATACCAAGTGTGTAACTTTTAGCCTTTTTTGCACTTTTTCCAACTTTATCCAGCGCATCTGCCGTGTTTTCCAAATTTTCATTGTACCCGGATACGCCTTGACCGAATGCTGAAAAGTCAATTTTAATTCCCAGTAAGCTTGCCACACTGACAAGGAGTCTCTTAATTGCAATTACTACACCGTTAATGACAGGAAGTACTTTCTGCAATACCGGAATAAACAACTGCCCAAGTACCATGCCGGCTTCTTTTACGTTGTTGGTAAACTGGCGGATCATGTTGCTTGGAGAATTGATTGTATTCGCCAAGTCTCCCCATGATACTTTGGACTGGTCTAAAATTGCCAGTAGGCGCAACTGCTGTTTCTCTGCCTGTGACATTTCAGATACAGCTTTTTCAATGCCGTATTTGTAAGCGTATGTCTGTAAGGTGGCATTTGTGATATCAATACCATATTTATACAGTGCTCTTGACTGACCGATTAAGCCGGACTGTAAGTTGGTTGCAACCGTGCTAAAATCCACGTTAAACAGAGATGAAATGTCCCCGGCAAGCATTGTCATGGACTTTGAAATTGCCGTGGTGACTTCTCCGGTCTGCCCTAAAGAGTTGGTAATAGATGCAAGTTGTGAAGCATACTGCGTAATCTCCTGTAAATTCAGTCCCAGGTTCTTCATTCCGCTTTCAGAAATCAATCCACCGTCTACATCTACTTTCAGACCGGACATTTTACCAAGCAGTTCATTTACACGGTTTCCAAAGCTCTGCGCATAATCCTCTGCGTTGTCGTAACCGAATTGTTCAAAATCCTTGCCCCATTCCTTTCCGACTTTATTAAATGCTACCGTGTAGTAGTTAAATGCTTCGATATAGTCCGTAGTTCCCTCTATGGACTTCCACAGACTTTTAATTCCACGGATCACAAGGAAATATGTTGCGTAGAATCTGCCGAAAGCCGCTGCAAGACTGAACGTGCTCTTCGTGGCTCTTTTTGCGCTTGCCGTATAATTGTTCAGATTTCGTCCTAAAGAGTTTGCCGCTCTCCCGGATGCCGCACCAGTAGATGCCAGTCCTGCCAGTGCATTCGTCATGCGGATAATGTTTTCACTTACATTTGGAGCAGTAGACAGAGTGGTGAATAACTGCTTCAAATTCTTTGCCAGTAAAGGAATGTTCGTTATTGCTCTGCCGGATGCCACCCCACCAAGTCTTGAAATAGACGATGCTATGCTTGCAACATCACCTACTCCATCTACTTTTGTTCCTGCCATGTCAGCAGAAAAAGTCTTTAGTGCAGATGAAATTCTGCTTAATCCGCTTGTATCTATTTTCCCCATTCTGTTAATGGAATTTGTCAATGTGGAGATATTTTTAATACCGCTCGTATTCATGGAACTGGCGGCATTTGCGATACTCTGTATGCTGTTGGAAATGCTTGTCAGCTTGGACGTATCAATAGACAAGCTTCTCTGAAAATTCGTAAGACTTGATGCAAGTTTATTCAGCGCATTAGTTGCTTTGTTCGCATCCGCACTGATTTTTATTTGAAGATTATCAATATCTGCCATACCGCACCGCCTTTACCGAAATAAAAAAAGGAAGTGTCTGCCACTTCCAAGAAAAGAGCGGTAAGCTGTGACACCTACCGCTCCTAAAATTACTTTTTGAGATATGCCCTTGTAACTGCACCGACTTTTCCGTCCACTTTAATACCAACACTCTTTTGGAATGCTTTTACTGCATCAGAAGTGGTTTTTCCAAAATATCCGTCAATGTTCGTCTTACCTTTCGAATTTACAGACGGCATAAATCCTTTCCTTACAAGTTCGTACTGCGCCCACTTGACATCATTTCCCTTCATCATTGCCAGACGCTTGTAATAAAGAAGTCTTTCCGGCTCTGTATAAGGGTTGCTATGGCTTGTAGAATCCTCATATACGGCATCTAACTCCTTGTACCATACATTCATGTCTACATTGCCTACAATACCTCCTACACGCCCTTTAGAAGTATACTGCCAGCCTACCATGTTCGGTACTTGCGGTTGATACTTCACATCACACTTGCCGTTATTCTTTCCGTACCGTGCAATCCACATGGGATAACTCACACCGCCATAAGGCTTAATGTATGTCTTGTAAAAACTTTCCCCAGTGTATACACCGAACTGCAATCCTGCATCGGTGATGACCTTGCCGTAAGCATTGATAATGGAAATAATATTTTTGCCAAGACCTTTCATAACGGCATCTTCAACATCAAGATATACTGTCACTTTTCTGCCATTAAGAATAGTAAGCACTCTTCTTGCATCAGATCGTGATTTTGCAACCGTTGTAATATATCCGTATTCATATACTCCGTGCACATGGACATTGTGCTCTTTACAACCTTTCCAGTTTTCCTCAAACTTCTTGTCCGGGTTCAAATCCTTACGGATGACTTTCAGAATAGCAAAATCAATACCGTTCTGTTTTACCGCCCACCAGTTAATCGTCCCCTGGTATGCGGACACATCAATTCCTGTTAAACTCATGTTTGTTTCTCCTTAATCCGGACTTTCCGGTAATCCTTGTTCTCTTAATGCTTTGATTCTCTGTTTCATTTCCCATATTGCAATTTCTTCGTTAGATTCCTTATAAGCCGGCTTTTTTTTGCTTTCTTCTATGATCGGTTTTTTGATATACTCTGACTTTGCATTTTTGCTAAAGCAATGGTCTATTGCTACGCCAAATGCAGATATGCCATAATTTCCAAACCAAGACCACATCTCTGTGTCTCTCTGCTTCATTTCTAGCTTGTGCGCTTCTGCATAAGGTTCTAAATCCGCAGGACAGGAAGAATCTATATCTTTTACTGTAAATCCGTATCCTTTTGTGCATAAAAGCCACATAGGACGTACTTCTTTACAGTATATTTCCCATGTTAATTCTCTGACTTCTCCGGTGCTTTCTTGGAGTTCTTCTCCTGCTCCTGTTTCAGGAGCTTCGCTAAAAAACCATTTTCAAGCAACTCTCCTTGCACATCAGCAAATAACTTCTGAATGTCAGATTCATCAGAATCAAAATAATCATCAAGCATGGAATAAACCTCGCTTAACTTTGCTTCTTTCTGCTCTTTGTTGTAAGGGTCGAACCCGTATTCATCAGAGTGGTATTTTTGTAAACCGACAAGAATCAGTTCCGGCAGTAACATGAGAATGTTATTTACGGATTCAATGCCGTCTTCCTGCTTTTCAAGGTTTGCCAGTTTCTTGATAATGTTGTTTTTTACGGTTGCTTCGTAACCGAATTTAATGTTTAATTCCTTTTCTCCAAATTTTACTGTCAGCATATTTTATCCTTTCCCCAACATTTTGTTGGAAAGGAGCCGCCCGAAGACGGCTCTCTTTTGCCTAAATCAATGTTTCGTCTACCGTTTCATAATTGTCAGCCACGGCAGTGTTATTTGTTTCTGACTGACTTTCTATTTTTTTGTCAGTGTAATTGCTGTGGGATAATTGTTTTCATCCTCTGTTACTGCAACAGTGTAATTGTCTTCAATCCACTTCGGCACAGTAGCCTGTGCAATCGTAGCAGTTCCAGTCAGATGATCGCCTGTTGCTTCGTCCGGCGCAAAACTTTCCTGACCGATAAATGCACAAATACCCTCTGAACCTTTTCCGTCAGTTCCATACAAGATGATAAAATCGAGTTTCTTTCCCTCGTTTGTTACCATTTCATCCTTGTACTTTTTTTCAAATGCTCCTTGCACTTCCATACTGTTAGCAGCTCTACGACCCATTTCTTGTGTCTCTACCAAATCTTCCAGTGTAGAAGTATCCACCATGTTCTGACTGCCAAACGGGGAAGGAATACTTTTCGCTCTCATAAGCAGTTTGTAAGTTCCTGCCCAGTACTCACCAGTAGCAGCACTAGAACTAGGCTCTTTATAGGCAATTCTTGATTTTAAACCAGTAGCCATATTTACCTCCAATTTTGCATAAAAAATAGAGCCATTAGGCTCTGTTAATAGTTACAATATATCATCAGCATCTACGTTTCTTTTGAACCGTGCAGTGCTTCTGTATGTGTCTTGCGAAGTATTATTGAACTCCGGCATGGAAGTTATTTGAAATCGCAGACGTTTGAAAAGTCCAGCAACCGTAGCCATGATAGCTTCAGCTTCTTCTTGACTTTTGTTGGTTATCACATCCACCTGGTATGATGCTGTTATTCCATTAACAGAACGTGCTTCAAGGTCTTGTCCTGTCTCTGTGAACGGCATGGCATGAAAGTACACCGTAGGAAATGTAGGGTCTGACAAATCCTTACTTTTGTCCGTCACATAAGCTTTAGGATGGCTCTGCCGTATCTTCATTTTTAAGTACGATGCAATCTTGACTTTGAAATCTGATACCCACTGATACTCATTATCCACTACCGAACACCACCTTTGCTGTCTGTGATACAATATCACGAAGTTCTATTGCAGTTAGGTACATAAATGGTCTCGACGGCATACCTTCCGTAAAATACCATCTACCGTCATCCGCAGGATAAAACCACCCATATCTTCCATCTGCAAGTTGTCTAATGGTTTTTCCGCTTGCATACTGCCAGTCAACACCTTCCGGTAGTTGATATGGATATGGTGACTGCTTACCAACAACACCAGTTCCAAACTCCACGAAAGCCGCATGGTCTGTGCCTGCAACCACCGCCCAAACACCGCCACCCTTTACGGATCCAACGTATTCCGAATGGATGCTTCGCAAAAGTTCCGATGTAAAGATAGCATCAAGGTCAGCAATTTGCACTCTAGCAATCTCCACGCCCTTTTCTGCCAGTGTTTTAGCCAACAGCCTACATTTATACTCTAAACTATTTTCATAGTCTCTAAGAGCCTTTACAGCCGCTTGTATGGACTTTTGGTCAAACAGGTTAATATTGATAGGTTTTGCCATATTATTTCACCGTCTTCTGCAACAAAAACAAATCTGCTGTCAGTCCTTCGTCTGCAACACCTTTGACAGCATAGTCCGCAGTCTTGTTGTCCACAAGTCCATCATCGTCACGACCTACTTCCGACTTCTTCCAAATAACATCCCCTGCCTTAATCGGCAAATATCCTTTGTCGGTCACAATCTGACAATACGAACTGGAATCATCAATACCAAATTCTTTTACCAGTACTTCCGACAGCTTATTGCTGATGTTGGCAGAAAAAAGGACGGGTTCAGAATATCCGGTAGTTTCTCTCAAAACCACTGGAATCCTTTCTCCGTCCATCTCGATGTACTTTATTTCTCCGTTTTCGTCCCGGTCATAAATCGTGACTTTTTCTCCCTGCCGTGAGTACTTCATGTCCTGCTTGTTAATGTCAAGCATCTTTCTTCACCTGCTTGTAAATCTGATTTACACCAGTACTCGCCAAACCGGAAACAATTCCGACAGCAATAGCATTCAGCACGTCATTTGCTGGAAAATCCGGAATAACATACATTCCTACTGCTCCAAGAATACCGCCGACAATGCCAACAACAACCGGGATGTAGTTATCCTTAATGACCGGAATCAGCTTCGCTCCAATACCGGCAAGATAGCAGATAACCACGATTGCAACACAAGTTCCTACCTGTGAAAAATCCATCATTCTTTACCTCCGTTCTTCAATCTTATTTCTTTGATTTCATCGTACATTTTGGTAGCCATTCCATTTCCACCTAGCGCATGATAAGCATTGTACATTTCAACAAAGTTTTCATACGCATAACTTGGAATTTCTCCCAACTTCATGTACTTATCGTGATAATCAATAAGTTGCACACGCAAAAGAAGCATTGTTCCCTTGCTGTTCGCATCCCTATCTTTCTTTTGCTGCTTTAGGAGCCAGACGATGTATCCTAATAAAATAGGCAGAACAATCGTATACGTCTGTAATAAAAATTCTTTCACTTCATATCTCCTAACTGTTTATTTGTTGGCACACCGCCCACCACCCTTAAAGTGTGCCGCCTGCAACCTTATTACTGGAATCAGTAACATGGTCACGCACAATCTTCTAAACCCCTCGATTTCGATGGGGTTATAAAATTTTTGCAAATGGAAATACGCCAACAAACAGATCCTCACGGTCTCTCCATGTTCTTGACACTCCATTCTCTGAATAGCTTGCCATGAAGTTTTCACCGGCTTGTGACCTGTCGTACACGACAAGATTAACCACCACAGACTGAAATTTTTCAATATCAGTGGCAATCTTCTCTTCTGTGTAGCTTTCCGGGTACATTCTTTTTGCTCTGATGTCGGCTTCTGCTTGACTGATAAGTTGTTCCAAAAGAGGATTTTCTTCCAAATGGTCAAACACGACCTCAGAGCTTTCAGAATCACTTTTAGAATCAATATGAAATTGTTTCAGACGGATTTTTACTTGCTCCAAAGTCGTATATTCTGCCATGTGCTACCTCTTAAAGTTCAAACTTTTCAATCAAAATCTTTTTTAACTCACCGCCAGTAGTTTCATCCGCATCAACAATTCCATGCTCTTTCGCAAGAGATTGTAGTTCTGCGGTACTCATGCGGTTAATCTCGCTTTTGGTATATTGCTTAAAATTAGAAGATCCCGAAGTTTTTCTCTCCGGGATCTCTTCTCCTGCCTTATACCATTTGCCGTTGAATTTGACTGTGTACTGTGCCTTCATAAGCACACCTCCTACGCTACCTTCATAACAACAACGCTGTCCATACCCTCAAAGGTAGGAAGTCCGATCATGGACACTACGCAGTGAGTATTGATAGGATGGTTGGTAGCATAAGTATAAACGGAAATACCAGTTTCTACGATGGACAAATTGCCATCGGTGATGCTTCCGCTTCTTTCCTCGGGTGTTTTTCCAAATACATAATCGCCAAGGTATACGCCAGCGCATTGAGCGGATACAACACCAGTAGGTACAAAGTACTTGGTCTGACCGTCTGCAGGATCAATGTACAACTTGTCATACACCTCAATCTCAATTCCGTATCCACGCAGATATTCAGTAACCTGAGACTGCTGTAAACGGATTCCACCATTGTAAGCAGTGATTCCGAGAACCTGCTTCTTGGTGTCCTCTGCTTTCAGAACCATTTCCCACGTCTCGGTGTTCATGGTAAATCTTGTCAGGGAATAACCAGTCTTCTTTGCGAAGTTTCTTCTGGTTTCAATCATATCATCCAGCGGTGTTGCGGTTGCCGGAACGTTCCACTTATCACTCTCTCCGGAAATTTCTACGAAATGGTCTTTCTTATGCTCAACTCCTGCATCGGAAGTGTAATCAACATAAAAACTCTTACCACCGATAGTGACTTGTACACGGGGAATGCCGTCTGCAGGTGCAAGCAACTGCCAGATTTGTCTTTCAGGAACAACTCTTGCTCCTTCAATCAGCATCATAGGCTTTTTACTGATCTCACGAAGAACATCATTTGCAAGTGAAGAATTTTCTGCATTCTGGTAATTTGCGTATTCCTGCTCTTCCTTTTCAGTTACCATGTAGGATTCACGGTAAAAAGGCATTTCGTTTTGAATGTCAGAGAATCCGCCAACATCTCTTAATTCTGCCTGTGCATCAAAATTAGATGCTTTCAGAGAAACAGGAAGACCACTCTTTCCCTTAATGAATCTAAGGTCGAGACTGTCCTGCTTTCTTGTGCCAAATTTCTGTCTGCCAAGGTAAGGCGCAGAACCTAAAGTTTTTTTATAGTTATTCCACATTACACCGAGGCTTCTCGCTGTAAATGCTTCGCTTAATGGTAATGCCATAGTTAATACCTCCTTGAATTGTTGTTAATTACACTGCGGAAATTTGTGGTGCACCGTAAAAAGTGACTCTCGGTGTAGCTTTTCTAGCTTCATCAGAGATTGTCAAACTCTTTACTTTTTCCCAATCAATAGTTCCCTGGTATACATAGGTTCCGGGTGCATCTCCCATAGTTACATCCACATCTTCAAGCAGATAACCTACGCACTTTGCGTCATTAGACGGATATGGTGTACCAGCAGGCACAACTTTTCTTCCGTCAGTTCCTGCACTCACACCGCTCTGTTCTACGATGCAAGTTGCTCCCTCATAAGGAAAAAACTTCAAAATACCTTTACTTTGTGTAAAGTCTCTGGTAATAGGCTTACCCATAATTTTTTACCTCCTATAAAACATAATGGTTTTTTGCTTCTTCGCTTGCAGATGCATTTCCGAATGTAATTTTTTCCGCATTCTCAACATCCGCAGTTTTACTTTCAGAACCGCCAGCACTTCCACCTCCAGGATTAGTAGATCCGTTTGCAATCTCCTGCTCCTTGGCTTGTGCCGCAGCGGTCTCTTTATCAGAGATAATTTTTCCGAGTACTTCGTAGTCAAAACTGCCGTCATCTTTGATAACCTGTGATGCCTGTTCAGCAGAAATGTTAAACTTAGATGCCGCATTGCTTCTCTGTGCCGCAATAGCCTGTGTCTTTTCAAGCTCTGCAATTCTTGCATTTGCAGTTTCCAAAGCCTTATTAGCTTTTTCAATTTCAGAAAGATTTCCGGCTTCAAGTTCATCAAGCTTTTTCTGTAACTCATCTGCACTATCAGCCTTAGCCTTGTACTGTCCTGCCTTTGTTTTTTCTCTTGCAACTTCCGAATTGTTCTGATTCAAAAGATTTGTAATCTGTTCGTCCGTAGCTTCGGGAAAAAGTTTTAATACGTCTTCTCGTGTCATAAATTACCTCCGTTAAACTCACGCTTTTGTTACCGCAGGTCGCTCCTGCTGAGTCTCTGCTATTTACCGCATAGCTGCAAATTTTATAAAATAAAAACAGCCACCTATTTCTAGGCAACTGTCTTATTTTGCATTTGTTTTACAATTTCCTGTGCTTTTGCCATCTGCTCTTCCATGTTGATAATGTCAGCAGTTTTCCACAGAACATCAAGGTAAGGCTTGGAAAGGTTGAAAGTTTTTTCACAATCTCCCCAAAGTCCAACCGTTTTGATTGCAATAAGAGGATGAATACCACACTGCAGAAGTTGTAGTAAAGTCTGCGACTTGGTATACATATTATCTTGTGGACTGTGGTTGATCTGCACATCAAAATCTCTAAGAGTTATTTTCAGATCCTCTTTCTTAATGCGGATAACATTTAGCGCAACCTTGGCCAGTCTCTTCTCTGCTGTCTTAACAACCGGATCCTTAAGCCTTGCTCTTGATTTTGAAAAATCCCATCCGTTTCTCAGCTCAACCGCACCCTGCGTATCACCGCCAGTGTTTCCTTGCTTGTTCGGTATTCCCAAAATTGAAAGTGCACTGTCTGTTAAATCTTCCTTTGATACCTGTGTTTGTGTCTGGTCAAGTTCTTGCGACATAACGTCCACATCGGATTTATTGTCTTTGTTAATGGACTTTACGACCAACGCATGGTTCATCTTCATTTTTTTGAACTCTTCTTCGTCAATCTCGCAGTTTACAAATTTGTACCATGCCTGTATAAACTGCTCTATACCATCCATTCTGTTTGACTGCGTATTATTGATTGCATCCAACAAATCTATAACAAGTTCAATGTCTGACAACCGTTCATGGTTGTTCGGAAATTCTACAATCGGTATTCCACCAAATCCGTGAAGTTTCCATGTATCAGGAACAACCGCACTGTTTTTTATCTTACATTCATAGGATTCCGTGTAGCAGAGTTTGTACCACTCGCCATTTTCATCTTTTAATTCCTGTACCGCCAAAATCGGTTCTTCGGAACTGCGGTTGTAAATGACAAACGTGTTCAGAGGATTAGGTGCAACCACACGGATAGGCACATCTCCATTCACAATCTGAATAGCTTTGAATGATGTTCCGGTTGCCGACTGCCACTCACCAGCTTTTATGTCTTTCTCATGTTTATTTGCATCAGCTAAATAATCGTTAAGTTCATCTACTGCCTTATTTACAGCTTCATCATCTTTTCTGCTGACAAACTGAATAGGCTCTCCGTAAGTCTGACCGACCTTGAACTGTACCCACTCATAAGCATGATTTTCAACGATTTTGTTCGTTATATCCTCATTTGACAGCTTTGTTCTGTATAGTACCGGCTGGTCTCCTTTGTAGTACTCCCACAAGTACTTGATAACTGTCTTGTTGTAATAAAAAACACCGATGCAATCACCAATAACCTTTACAATGTTGTCTTCGGTTATCTGCTCCACATCCGTATATGCAATTTTTCTGCCGTGACAACCTTTGACAAGGTCTTGAAATTTCATAGTGTTCATATTTTTACCTACATAAATGTCATTCCGCTGCTCTGGTCTCTTTTTGGAAGTTTCTTGATCTCACGTTCTCCGGTTTCCGTATGGTAAACAACCATCTTATTACAATTCCTGCACTTATATGTTTTGTCAATGTGCGATTTTGAACTGCATTCACCGACCAACCGTCCGCATCCCGGACAGTACACTCTAATTTTTTGGTTAAAAATCATAAATACCTCTTTTCTGCGCACAAAAATACCGCCCTTGCTGATAAGAGCGGTACTTCTGTTTTACCTATACAGGGAGGAAAGTTTTCAAAAAACATCTTGTAGTCTTTCACTATTAATTATAAGTGTCAATTATTTTGAAGTAAATATGAACAACTATGCACTTTTATGCACTTTCTATGTATTCACTTCCGTATATCTTCTCAAATTCTTGTAATGCTCTGCCATGAAGCTTAAAAACATTTCTGATGCTGTAATTCATTTTTTCAGATATCTCATCGAAAGTATTGTTCAACACATATCGCAAAGTTAGGACACTGTAATAATCCTTGTTTTTTAAGCTGTCTATCTGGCTGATAATATGTTTTCTCTTCTCAATGTACTCATCTACCATTTTGTCTGTTTCTTTTTCAAGATCTACGATTTTAGAAACAGTATCACCCAGCATATCCTTGCTTCCAGATGTCTGTACTCTTTCCTTGTCACTTGAAACTCCGACACTACAAGCCATAGCCTTAAGCTGGTATATCTCTGACAGCTTGTTTTGTATTATCCTGGAAGAATTTTCTATCTGACCTAAATATTCTTTTGTTGTCATCTGCTTTTCTCCCTCTTTCTTTTTTCTCTTAAATAACCAAGTAAATAAACTTCATCATACCTTGTATCTCTGAATCTGTGATCAGTTAATCTTTTTTCTTTTATATAATCAAGCATTTCCGGTATGTCTCCAATGGTTACTTCTTGCACATCATTTGCCGGTATCCTGATAATCTCATACTCTTCTCCTACAAAATGCATTATTGCTCTTTCTCTAAAATAATCTTTGCTTTCATCTGTGTGGTATAATTCACCATCTATTTCTACAATTTTCTTGATTTTAGGCAAGAAAAAGTCAACTTGATAGTTTTCTATTTTGTAGTTTGGTATATATTCTATATTTTCTTTTTCAAGTTGTAGTGCAAAGCAAACCTCATCTTTACTATTAAAAGAAAATCCTCTGCTGATAATTTTTTCTGCAATTATTTCTTTCTCTTTTTCATAACCATACTCATTATGCAAATACTTTTTATGCGCTTTTTTCATTTTTAAAGCAGCATCATCAATCCTTGTGATTTGCTTTAACTTTTTTATTTTTTCTTCGCATTCTTCGCAAACATATTTTTTCTTTTCAATGTTTTTCCCACAAAATAAGCAAACTTTAATTACCATAATTAATACCTCCGTCCGAAAGAGAATGGGTTTTGAATTGCTTCTACTTTTGCTACCCTGTTTCCGTTTGTAATTCGCAATGCAAAGTTTGAAAATACATCAGGGACATCATCTAACTGTTTTTTTCCTGAAACAGAATACCTTTTCAGTAACGACATCATTACTCCGTATGGTTCATTCGGTTTGTAACGTGACGGATCCTTGAAAATAACGTGCTGTAATATCCAGTTAGAGCACTGGAAAATTCTTGCTTCCTTGTTTGTTTCTGTGGGAGTATCAGTGATATTACATATCCAGCCTTTACTCTCTACACGCTTATTTACTTCCATTGCCACACGGTCACCGCCGGCATTACGCTCAAATTCGCACTCTTGCACTTTATTATTAACTAAAACATTTGCAGCATTTTCGTACTGCATTTCATAATCTGCTGTGTTGTCGCACACACAATCAACGCAGTAATAATCTTCTCCGTACTTTTGCAATACCGGAAGAACAAAAAAGTCGGTTCCTTTTCCCTTGGTATCACATTGCCCTGTAATAATTTCCGGTTCCCCATGTGGCAGATTAAGATAACGTCTGATTTTTTCTTCCGGGAATAACAATCCCTCACGTTCAATAGGCTCCTGCTTGTAAAGACACCTATAAGATATTTCATCCATGAGTAATTGTTGATCTTCAAAAAAAGCAACCGTAAATCCGGAAAATTCGTAGTCAAAATTGCTTAATCCTGTTTTGGGGTCAATATCCGGAACTGCAATTACTTTTACTCTCGGATTCCCTTCATACATATTTTGGATCCGACCGATTACATCATTTACGCTCCACCTGGTAGCAATATGGATCTCTTTGCAATTCTTTCCGTCAGTATCTTGTGTCTTTCTTTGTCTTGCATCTACCGCATATTTATCCCATAGTTTATCCAAAATTATGGGATTCATAGCTTCTTCGATGCCACCGATCATGTCATCTACGAACAAAAACTTTGATGCACGTACTTTACCAGCGTTTTTACTTCCTACGGATGTGCACTGAACGGATGGAAATGGTTTATATTTGCCGATATTGAACTGCTCCATTTTTGCGTTAGTACTGGTAACCGAAAGATTTGGAAAGATTTCATTCCAAGTGTACTCGTCAGAATTTGTACAAATATCGTACACACCGTCATAGTACATACGTGTAATATCTCCACTGTGGGAGTAAAAAAGGTTGAAATCTCTCGGAAACCATCCGGCAACCAACGCATTCAGCATTTTTTCGACCGTAGTTTTTCCGGCACCAGGAATAAGAGACACGCAAAGTATGTCGTATATATCATCAATCATGCCTTGAATGGCATCCATGAGACCGATTTTAAGAAATTGCTTTCTACGTGGCATATAGAACCGCTCTCTAGGTTCTCTTTTCTTCTCCAAATAGCGGTATGCACTGTCAACAACCTTGTTTTGTGCTTCCAGCAGAAGAACATCATAGAATTTATCTGTCAATGAATAGTGTGTCTTGTTCGAAAAAGAATACTTTTCCAAATCCCATATGGTTCCTCCGGTTCTTTCCATGCAGAAACGCTCTACAATGCCTTTAGAACGGTTTGTTATCTGTAAGCCATAAGTTATATCCTTTTCACCGTTTATAGCCACTCTGCAGGCTTCTATGTACGCATCAATGACCTGTTCATCAATTCCCTTGCGCTGTATGTAATTGTCATAGCTGTTTACTGCCGATATAAGGCTCTGACTTGCCAATATAAAAGAGCCTCCTTCCCTAAAATTTTGGAAATTTGGCTCTCTGCGTAGGCACTCTACGACTGGTGCTCTTGGAAATATTCTATTTTCTATGCTAAGCAGTCCAAAACACAACATAACACATATGGTTTGTGTCAAATGTTATACTAATAATTTGTTCTGCACTCTTTAATTCTTCCCAATCCTGGTCATTTTGAAGAATGGCTTGATTTATATCATTAAGGTTTTTGCAATATTGCCATTTCACCAACTTTGCTTGATTCATAAATTATTTCACCACAATTCTATTGATTTCCCCACATTTTGGGCATTTGATTTCAGCCTGTCCGTTGAATTTGCCTAAAAGGCGGTTGCATTTTCTACAACGATGTTCGGACAGTTTTACATAAAAACATTTTTTCAAAGCTTCCTCGTCTTCCTTTGTATCTGCCACGACAATCGGGTCTTCTCCCAGTGTTGTACATTCAATTTTTACATTTTCAATATTCCCGATGTTTTTAGGTGTGACCTGTCGAAACGCATCACGTTCTATGCTCTCAATTACTGCTGTCATACTCATTTTTTCATCCACCTACTTTCATATCAAGCATATATAATATTTCCTGTTCGGATACTTCTTTTGCTCCTTCTCTAACATGAAACAGTATTTCCATTAGTTGTTGATTATCTTTATCCGTCATTCTGTTTTTATCAATTGTTTCATCGATGCAGTAATATAAACAATGCCCATATCCACACCCTAAACGACTTCCATAAAATGATTTTCCAACAATATCATAATTTTCAGTTTTTAAAATATCGTGCTGATAATCTAAATCGCACCACTTTTTATTATCTTCCAGTTTCTTTTGAAGATATTTTAAGAAATCTACTACTCTTTCTTCTCTATCACTGATGTATAATATCGTGTCTTTCATTTTATTTCACAATCCTTCTGCTTTCTTCCATCACTTTACAGTTCCTTGCAAAATCTCTTTCAATAAAACTTTGCGGTATTCTTCCAAAATTTTCCAAAGCGTACTTATCTACCGCTTCTTTTGAAACATCTATACCAAAATTTCGTAATGATTCTGTTTGTGGTTGATAATCTTTCAATCCATTCATCCTCATATCCTCCGTAACCCATGCAGACGGAATCGAACCGCCAACACACATCCTATGCGGATGCCGCTCTGCCACTGGAGCTATACATGGGAATCGCACCGTAAAAACCTTTTATGGCTTGCGCTTGCCATAACCAAATGTGCACCGCCTACTTGTCACTGACTATCCACACAATCTCACAGTCTTGTCTGTTCTCTACTTCATAGGCTTGGTTTTCGCTAAACATATGTGGCTTACGTTTTAGCTAGGGAATAGTTGCACGGAGAGTCGAACTCCGTCAGACAAAACCATGCCAATGCATTTCAAATCTGCAAATTCTACTTTGCAAAGAGTTTTCTGTTCCCGATAATACAACTACTATCCATACATCTCCCATCGACCGGAACTATTGCAGTAGTACCCGGCTAAGTGAATATAAAGATAAACACGCCCGGAAAGCATCGAACTTTCGTTAGAGGTTTTGGAGACCTCTTTCTGACCAACAGACAGACGTATATAAAGTTTTCACGATTTTTTGAAACTTGAAACGGTCAAACTTTTTCATTACTTTCCAAAACAAGAGGATTTGCCACTATCTCAACAAAGCTACTTTCTAGAATTTTCGCTTCTCAATAATGACTACTGGTCGAATCCTTCATCGACGCACGCCGTACACAGGATTTGAACCTGCAAGTCCTTTCAGACCAACGGTTTTCAAGACCGCTCCCTCACCACCCGGACATACGGCTTTTCTACACGCTCTCATAAACCACCGACTATTTACTCAGAGAGCTTTGGCACGTCCCAACTCTTTGTGCCTTACCTCGGATGTACGTTGTTCTCGCAGTCCTCCGCCTTTACTACATTCCTCTGCGCATTCGATTTTTAAGTCAAAATCGTTGCCAAAACTCAGGTTCGCTTGGGTTTATTAGGTCATCGGCGTACCTTGTAACCTTGTGACCTCATCCTACGGTGTGGTATCGAACCACACTATTCCCGGATGATTATCCGTGGCATTTCCAGTTATGCTATCGTAGGCATCGTTGCAACAATGGTCTTTAGCGTGACTTACGCAAGCTCTCCAATTTTAAGTCCTGTCGGCTTACCGAGACTGTTTCAGTCATATCTGACTGAAACGCAGTGTGTAGGACTCGAACCTACAAAGCGAATAAACGCCCGGCGGCTTAGCAAGCCGTTCCAATACCATTATGGAAACACTGCATCTTGATGGTGCGATTTCTTGAAACAATCCATCCATTACATCTATCCACCACGCACCTGCCAAATAGTGTTTTTTAGGGATTGAGTGAAATTGGGATGATGGGACTTGAACCCACAGCCTATGCCTTAGAAAGACACTGCTCTTTCCATTTGCGCTACATCCCAATGTGCGTTTCCATAAGCTGTCTGCCGACATTTAAGGTTCGGACACCAAACAACACTTACGGCATTTTTTTAATTCGAGTGGGATTCTGCCACCAACACTCTATCCGGTAGCGAACCGGAAACATAGGTGGGTGAGGATTTGCACCTCACATGACATACAATAGGCGTGTGCCGACGCCTCGTTTTACCCTTCGTGCAAGTCTATGGGAACACATTTCAAACCTATCCGTATCCATTGGCATAATGGGTAACATTGCATTCGCAACCACTTAAGGGATGTGCTTCACGCTATCTCGCTTGCATATATCGTTACGCGGTCTCACCGAACGAAGTCTCGTATGTCTGATTAACGTCTACCGATTCCGCCACCACCTACGCCCATTTTATGTCTGCAAGGGATGTGCAGGATTTTAATGTCTTTACTGACAACCCACGGATTAAAACCTACAACGGTATTCCGCGAAGAGTGGACTATCATAAACCACTCAACCCTCACGAGCCTTGCGACGGCTCTTAACAGCATTCCGCTATGAGGTGAAAGGAGCATTCCATGTAGATGGAATATTCGCAGATGGCAAAGACCGAAAAAAGAAAACATCTGCGAAACAGGACTACCAGGATTCGAACCTGGGAATGCAGCAGTCAAAGTGCTGTGCCTTACCGCTTGGCGATAGTCCTAAACTCCGGGAGAGAGACCATCTGCTCCCGGATTATTTTCGTGAAGCACCCTATATTGCTTAATTGTCACGCCTGTGTACGGTACTTTGAAAAACTTGGTGTTGTCGAACGCATATTTCCATTTTTCGTTTCCCACACACAGGCTTCATACACTCTTGATGCCTTGATTTCTCTGCCACATATCCGATGCCAACACAACACCGGATATTCGGCAATAACAATGGCTTTATGAATTTAACCCATTCAACATTGTGATATGGGATAATTCGCATAATCTCCGGTAACCACATAGGCTATACCCACATAAAAGTTATTCCAAATGCAAGGAACATTGCAGTTGCAAAGAAGAATACTCCGTCTGATACCGTTTTCTGCTTTGGAGCACATAATGCACTTGCTATTGCGAAAAACGCCATTACTGCAGTTGTCACAATTTTCAAAATTATGAATAAAATCATGTTAACTCTACCTCCCACACAAAGTAATTTGCAATCATAAATATCAATCCGAACGCAATGCACAGCACTCTTGAAATTGTATCTGCACTAGAATCCCGTGCAATCTGAAAACAACTTCCGCAAATAGTAAGTAATGCTGTTGAAGAACATATTTTTAAGAATTTCCTGATTATCTTTTTCATTTTTTCTTCGTCCTTCCTTCAATTTCATCAATCATTGCCATTACCAGTGCTTTAGCAAACTGGCTATTGTTATGCATTTTAATCAGCAGATTTCCCTGTCTGATAAGATACGACCAGTCATCATCCGTTTTCGGATTAGCACACTCTTTATGGATTTTCCAAACCTCTGTGTAAATTGCTTTTACATCTTCCGGCAGCTTGCTTTTAGGTTTTTCAAAATCAGACAATGAATCTTTATCTCTCTTCTTCTGATGCTCCATCTGGCAGGCAAACAATTCTGTGATGTTGCATCTCTCCTGCTTAATGCCATGTCCTTGCTTGAACAATTCGCATTCCAGTACAGATCCACATACGCTGCATTCGTCTTTTATCTCTTTTCCAAATATCTGCATAGGCTTAATCTCTACCGTTGACTACTGCTCTTAAAAATACTCCGATGATGAACAGGATATACACCCATTCAGGAGCCTGTAATTGAACCAGTATCCATGCTAAAACTATGTACAAGAAGATCATTACACATCACCCTCTTCCCTATGATTTGCCCGATCAATGTCAAATCCTTCCGGATATCGTGCCTTAAGCTTGTCTACATTCATCTGCATGATTTCTTCCAGATTCCAACCAAAGGATTCACACAGCATTGCTAAGTACCAGCAAATGTCACCAGCTTCTTTCTTGGCATGGTCAATATCAAGTGGCTTCTCATGGAAAATCCACTTTTTAATCATGTCGTTGAACTCGCCAACCTCACCAGATAATCCCAAACAAGCATTTAATATGCCACCGAAATCTGAATTGCGTATCTCTGCATTCGGTTCAGAACAGTGTTTATCGAGATGAAAAATTTCCATCGCATTCCTTAATCTGTCTGTTGCGTTGCCATCATTTGTTCTCATTGCTAATTTCTGATATTCTCTTCCAGTCATTGTTTTTTCTCCTATACACCCTTTTTTATTTTTGAGGAAATTTTAGGGACTTAGTAGGGGGCTGTGCGCTGGTCCTGTCAGACCCCCTCCCCCGGTGTGCCCTGCGGCTTTTCAACTATGCGTTAAACTAATCCTTCGCGCAGTCTTTATTGTTACGTTCTTAACTATCCTATATTTCTGCGTGTTTCCGCTGTTGTTGCTACTCGTTTGCATCTGTGTTATCGCTGTCATATGCTCCGGAATCAGGTAACATTGATGTATTTTGTCCATTTGCACCGCCCAACTGTGGCAAATCCGAAGCGGTCAAGGCTTGCTTGTGGTTCTGCTGCTCTCTCGATACGCCCGGAAGATTCCACCCGTAATGACGGTTTAGTATTGCCAGGATTCCCACAGGGTTGCGCCTTGCTGTGGCTAATTTTGCGCTTAAAGACTCTTCACGAAAATCCGATATCTTTTTGCCGATGTCAGAACACGATGGACTTAATTTAGTCCCCTCATCTCTCCATGTGGCTATCGTATATCTATCAATACCCGTCAACAAGCTAAATCCTATGGCTGATACCTCTTTGTCATACATCATACACATATATATATAATAATCACATATACGATTAACCAAATCATAGTTATAAGCGTTATAATTACTTACTCCGCCTGTAAATGATCCTGTAGTATTTACAAGTGATTTAGACTTTAGACAATCAGGCTCATTAAATGCATGACGTTTAATATACATAAGAGCAGCATTCCAAACACTCTGAGACTCTTGCCTAATATCCTCAATTTTCTGATCCTTGCAGAACTGGGAAAGATACAACTCCATGTCATTCTCGTATACCTGAGATGTTTCTGTGTTTTCGACTTTTTCCATGCTCTGCACCTCCTTAAAAATCTGCAATAAAAAATCACTAAGCATCACTTAATAAACCCATGTTTTTTGATCTCCTCCACAGATCAGGTAAAAACATAAATTTACAAAAGTGACAAGCTAGTGACTTCTTGTCGGTTCCGGTCTGTCGGCTCCGGTGGTCTTGGTTACAATCTGGGCGGCTGTATATCCAGAGGGGGTTGGATTTACACCGCTGTCACTCGCACCGTGTTAACGTCGGCTCCCTAACTGCCTTAATCATATCACAAGACATATAAATAAATCCACAACAACCTTTTACGCTTTTGACGATTTGTTATGGTGGTATGTCTGCCGGTGATCCTGAGTATATAAAAATCATGTGCTTAAAAAATATCATCCGGTTAAATTTGATAAATGGGGTTTTATAACAGGTAGGTAAGATGTTTTTGCAGACGGGTACATGGTGGCAGCCGGTCGGCTCTAGTATTTATATATACTTAGTTATACAATGTCTTTCTGCATTTATTTATTTTTATTTTATCTAACCTTTATTTTATCTAATCTCCTTTTATTTAATCTGCGTCTACAAAATGTCTACAATTTGTCTACAAAATTTAGCACATTAAAATGTCGCAGTGAAAATAGATCAAGAAAAGCAGGCTGTTACACCTGCTTAATTTGCATATGCCTTTTTGGGCTGCCAGTTATAATTATATGCTTTTTTGCGGTAGTCCTCGAAATCTCTTGATGTCTTGCGAATCATTGCCGCTTTTACCGTGATCCGGTCAATTAGCGACCTGTCACCGTATGCGGTTTTGCTATTCAATAACTCCGCATCTGTCATACTCTCCAGTGCTTGGAGCGTTTCCGCTTGCACCGTCTCCAGGGCTTGGAGTTCTGCCCGATTAAATTCTTGCAGCCGTTCCGATTCCGTTGTTTCCAGTTGCTCCCGGTAGTACTGGAAGAACTGACGGACGTTTGAACGGATCCGGGCGGCTTTCTTTGCTGTGATCTGCTCCGGTGTTCCTGTCATTCTTCCTCGCTCTCCTCCGGTGCAAGATCGTAATCGCTACCCTGGATAAATTCGCCGTCTTCGTCGCATTCGCAATATTCAAGGGCGTATTCTTCGATGTTGTAAAGGCTTCCGTCTTCCGTGTATTTGCAACGGTATTTGTTCAGCTCTTCGATAGCTTCTTGCTGGTCTTCGATGCTCCAACGCTTCAGCTCCTTTACTGGGAAATCATCTTCTCCAAAAATCGTGTTGCCTTTGTTGAAACCCTTAAATTCTTCCCTTGTCAGTCTGATTTCACAGTGCTTTAAAATGATTGTATTGTTCATGTCGTTTGCTCCTTTCGTTTGTTTGTAATTGTATTATATATTACTCAATTTATTGTGTCAATACATTTTTATAAATTACTCAATATTTTCCATTTTTGCCTTTATTGCATCTAATATATAAGCGTTTAGGCTCATGCCGTCTTTTTCTGCTGCTGCTCTTACCTGGTCCCTATATCCATTTGGGAGCATGACAGACACACGATCATATTTAGATTTGTTGTATTCGTTTTGCTTGTTATAACGCTGTTCTAATTTTCTTTTTGCTTCCAATAGTTCCATTTTGTGCACCTCCTTTTACTTATTATATTATACTCAATTTAATTTATCAATATACAACATTCTTTTTGTATAAATTACTCAATTTATATATTAAAAAATTGTGCAATATGCTATTTTAAAATATATTACTCAATTTATATTGACTTATACAATTACTCAATATATAATAGCATTAACAACAAAAAACAAAAGCCGCCCGGCATCCTACCAAGATCCACCGAGCGGCACCCAAAAAGAAAGGCACCCAAATTATAACACGGGTGAAAAGGTAAAAGCAATATGAGAAAGAATGAATTATTAGAAGCAATCGACAACAGCAAGGCAAGAAGCGCATGGGATAAAGGCGTAAAGCTCTATGCTTATGAGCTTGTCGAAGCTCTGGAAGTTGAAGAAATCCCGCAGGACAAGGCAGAGTTAAAAAGCCTTTTACTGAATGGCGCGGCCGACTGGAAACAGTACAGTTGGGGCGGCTGCTCTCTGATCTATGACGGAGACATTGCGGAACGTCTCTGCTGCCCGTCTGAGCTCAAGAAATCTTGCGACGGTGAACGCAAGCCAAACATGAACGAAGAATGGCTTGACGTACAGACAAGAGCACTTGTACAAGCATATTTCAGTATTTGCGAACTTCTTAGAAAAGCTGCGTAACGGAGGCCTACACATGGAAAACCTTATATTATTGTTTTGCGGAATGTTGGCCGGGTATGTACTCCGGTACTATAGAGAATTAAGCAAGTAAGACAGGCTTACACCGGGGTTCGATTCCCCGGCTTGCTTTTACCCGGAAACGGGAAAAATTGAAAATATGGAGGAATAGGAACATGGCAAGAATTGAAAAAATGCAAAAAGATGGATACCCAAAAATCATAAAAGGGAACGGAGGTTTTAGAGCGTATTTGAAAGATATACAACCGTTAGGCGGTGGCGATTATATGGCTATATATCGCTATCCCGGCGGGGAATGCTGCCACAGTCTGGAAGAAATTCAAAAATGCTTTGAAATCATTGAGCAATAGCCGCCGCAGAGGATGCCCGCCGGATCACTACCGGCGGCGGTTTTATGGGTGGATCACACTCAAAAATTGAAAAAGGAGGTTGCCAGGATGAAAGAAAAGAACCTTGAAAGACTTTACAAGCTGTTAGAGCGTGCGGAGCGAGAGAAAGACACGGAGACAGTCGCTGCCCTACGGTGGGCAATTTTTGAACTTGAAAACAGATAAAAGACGGTTGCAACCGCCTTTTTTGTCGTGCTCCGTTGGATCTGCTGCCGTCTGGCGGTCTATTTGTGTTACTCTTCTACCGGATCCGGTCAGATCCTGCGCCCGGATATATTGACGGCTTGCGCTGTCTTGGTGTACAATCAAATATTACAAGGGGATTTTATCAAAATGCGAAAAGTGCGAATAGGTCATGTATATGACATTATGGAGAGCGTAGCGGATGCAGCGGAGCAACTGGAAACCGTTATAAGGGTGGAGACTGCCGCCGGTGGTCTGTCTCCGGAATCTTCGGAGCTGTTGCGGTCTGCGTATGATGCTATGCTCTCTGCAGTCGGAGACCTTGGAAAAGCTGCGACACGGTGACCGGGTGACAGGTCCAGGACTTGCGCCGCAGAAACGAAAAATGTTCCATGCTTTGAACCGGTCTGAAAAAATTAGTGAAAAACCTCTGAAAACGAATTTTCCAGCTTGGAAAGTGCTACCCCGGGGGGATTGAAAATTTTTAGCACCAAAATAGTAGAAAAAATTTTTCTTTCAAAAACCTCTGAAAATGAGATTTTCGGTTGAAAATTCGGAACCCAGGGGGATACAAAACGATTTACTTTGAAATTTTTTACGAAAAAAGTCTCAAAAAATGAGATTTTTAATAAAACCTAGGAGGGGAAATATTTATGAAACGAATTATTCCATTACTACTGTCTTTATCACTTCTTGTCTGCGGTTGTGGATCACAGACAAACACCGTAGACCTTACGCAGAAGCCACAAGAAACACCGAACGTATCACCAGTAGAGGAATCAGAAACACCACAACTTTTTGACAAAGACGTTGATATTATACTGTCTTGTTATGATTTTAGTGGCGTTAGTATCGAGGAATACGTGGAAAATTACAAAGTAGAAAATCCCGATGCAGTAGTTGAAGTATATGACGATGACCACTATACACTGACAATTAAGGAATCAAAGAGACAAGCTACACTAGATGAAATATTGAGTAAAGATAATCTTAACTCTACGTTTCAACAAATTTTTTCTGACGAGCAGTATGCTTCTCTAAAATCAGTAGACTACAACGATGATTTTTCAGAGTTTACTTTTTACGCAAACAAGGAAGAATACGAAGCTGGCAATCCTTTTATTCCTTTTGGTGTAGCGATTATATGCGGAGTACTAAGTGATTCCATCCAAGCATATAATTTAGTTCCACCAGAAGACAGAGATTTCAATGTGTTGATTGTAGACCAAGATACAGACGAAGTCATTTACGACTTATCCGAGCATCAAGATAATTGATTTTAAGGGCATCCGAAAGGGTGCTCTTATTTTTTTATGTTGCGAACCTACGTTCGTTATGATATAATATGTGTCAGTTAGGAAGTCTTGCACCACGTCCGGAGAGTGAAAGCTGATTAGACAGCCTAGATTGCAACCAAGACCCGGAATAAAGACAGACCAAAAAAGATTGGAAGTTCGCTACTCCAACAGTAACAGGGGTAGTGGGCTTATTTTTATGCTCTTCTACTCTTTCACAAATCATTCCGGGAGGTATTAGAGATGAACGAATTAGAAGTATTTAGCAACAATGAATTTGGTGAAGTAAGAACTGTTTTGATTGATGGTGAGCCATTGTTTTGTCTTATTGACATTTGCAAAGCATTAGAGCTTTCTAACAGTCGCAATGTCGCAGATAGATTGGACGAAGATGAACGACGTAAGTTAGACTTACCCCGTCAAGGAGCAACTTGGTTTGTCACAGAATCTGGCTTGTATGCTGTTGTTTTGCGTAGTGACAAGCCTAATGCCAAGAATTTCAGAAAGTGGATAACATCAGAAGTTCTACCATCCATCCGAAAAACCGGAGCATATTCTGTGGAGCAGTATACACCTAATGTTCCTATGACCTATCGTGATGCTGTGGCACAGCTTTTAGAGAGCCTTGACAGGGAAGAAGAACTGAAAACACAGCTTGATACTTCCAAGGACTGGTACTCTATCAAGCGTGTTGCGGCACTGAATGGTGTATCATGGAAACGTTTTGACTGGCGAAAGCTGAAAGCTACTGGAATTACAATGGGATATGAGGTTAAAAAGATATTCGATGCAAATTATGGCGAAGTGAACACTTATCACAAGTCCGTATGGGAAAAGGCATATCCGCAGTATGAATTGTAGAAAAATCAAGAGAGTGACACCACTCTCTTATTTTTTTGAAAAAGTGCTTGACTTGTAACTCGTAACATTATGTAATGTAACTCGTAACAAGGAGGTGATAATTATAGCACCTAAAAGCAGAGCCGATTACATGAAAAAGCGGAGGGAGAATACCAAAAACTTTAGTGTCGAAATTGAAAAAGAGAAGTTTGACAAGTTAGAAGAAAAACTCTCTGAAAAAGGAATCACTAAAAAGGAATGGTTTAATACCAAAGTTGATGAAGAAATCGGTAACAATTAAAAAGTGATTGCCAGTCCGCAAAAACTTTAGCAATCACTCTTCTGCACCACTCTCAAAGAGATGGTAAATCTATAATACCATTTTTCCGAGAGAGAATCAACAGAGATTTCGGTAACTGTATGTCGTGTCACAAATAACGTATTTTGGTAGTGATATAATAGCGAACAATGCCACTGAAAACGGCACAGTGGCAAGAAATTTGAAATCTCTGCAATCATAGGGCACAGCTTATCTCCCCACCCCATAACAGATAGGTTGTGTCCTATTTTCAAAGAAAAGGAGAAATGTCTTATGAAAAGTTTTATGTTGATTTCCATTCCAAAGGAACGATACGACCACATGGTAGAATCATACAGTGCCGTGGTGGCTGAAAATGAAAGACTGAAAGATAAATTGAAGCGAATTGAAAGGCTGGTGAAAGAATATGACGGAACTGGTAAACGTTGAGGGAACAGAACTGGCTATCAGAGAATACAATGGTCAGATGGTTGTTACTTTTGACGATATCGACCTTGTGCATAAAAGACCAAGTGGCACAGCGAGAAAAGCGTTTAACAGAAACAAAAGGCACTTTATAAATGGCGTTGATTATATTGTTTTGGAAAAAGAAAGTTCTAATGTCCACCGGGTGGACATTAGAAATATTGATATCCCAAACAGAGGTATTACCGTATTCACCGAGAGTGGATACCTTATGCTCGTAAAGCCATTTAAGGATGATTTATCATGGAATGTTCAACGTACACTTGTAAATGCTTATTTTATCTTAAAAAATCAACAGCCAACACCCACTGCCACCACGGAAATAGAGGAAAAGCCGACATTAGAGTTTGAAACAGACTGGTTCTGCATCAACCGTGGCAAAATCAATTACATCTGCCGTTGCTACGACATTACATCAAAGGAATATATGCACCACTTACTTGAAGTTTTGGGAAGAACGTATAATTTTGATGAAGCAAAGAGAATTTACAGTGCAACGACCGGAAATTGGAAATGCAGAAATTCCGAAGTAATCACCTACTTCCCACAGCTTTCAGACCTTGCATCTAAAATTCTTCAGAAAGATTTAGAGGACTGCGCAAAAGAAGAGACCCCATAACAGGGGTCTTTTCTATGCCATTCTTTCCATGAATCCGCTTATAAGTTCATCAGCCACAGCAAACACTTCTCTTCCGTAGGTAGCCAAAAAATCGGCAATAATCTCTTCTGTCTGAATATCCATAGTCAGATTGTAGGACAGGCAAAACGCATGGCACAATTCATGGCACAGCACACGATCATAGAAATTACCGTGAATCATGTCTGATATGTAAATATCTTTTGTGTTCCTGTCTGTCATGCCAAACGTATATGTACCATCAGAACGCATAAGCATAGGGCTGTGACTTCCTACAAGCCTTAAATTCCAGTACATTCCATTTATCGTGAACAATTTACCACCTCCAACATAAAAGGGGCTAAATAAGCCCCTTAAGTGTTTTAACCGATTTTTGTTACCAGAGCAGACAGCTTGTTTCGCAGTACCGTCTTTTCTTCCGGTGTTGCATCGTTGATGATCTCCGTCATGTCGTTTGCAAGTTCGGTCATGTAGGTGTTCAAGTCACGGACTTTTGCTTCTTTGTCCTGCTGTGTATTCGCCTTATGCAGTTCCTTGTTTTCCATGTAGGTTCTGCGGCTCATGCCACTTCTGCCCTCTCTTGCATCACGCATACCGGATGAAGAAGTTTCTGTGTAGTACATACGCCCCATGTCTCTGTCCATGTCACGGTGATACATTTCCGGGGTCATGTGGTAATAGGGTGGCTCTTCATACCCTCTGCGGTAGGTTACACGACCTTTAGGTGCAAATCTGCCGTCAGCATAGCGGTAATGGTCATAAAAACGTTTGCCACCGTCACCGTAACGTTCAAACATTTCCATGACTTCGTCCGGGTCATAGTCCTGCATGGTTTTTGTCAACTCCCGGTAGTACATTGCTTCGGATAAGTCTTTCATCATATCAACGACTTTTCCCATTTCGCAAGTATCTACTTTGTCAATTCCTTTGTCAAACTGCGTTTTAGCGCATTCAGAAAGTTTCTCAATCATTTCATGCATTCTTTTAACATCCATGATTTTTCACCTCCTACGCTTCACGAACGGCAATCAAATTGCTGTTCTGCACTTCAATAGCTTGCGTAGAAGTGTTCTGAACGGCTACCGTACTGCAGCATCCACGAGGAACATCAATGTAAGCCTGCCCAGATACATTGAAGAAATTCTCTACTGCTGCCGGAGTTACAATCATTCTTGTGGACTGTAAAGGTTCTCCGTCTATTGCCAGCGCAAGGGAAATTTCACCAACAGTTCCACCAGTGGGAATCTGAATGTTGCCGGAATAACTTACAAGGAATCTTGCCCGGCACTGATTAGTGATACCTCTTAACTTCACAATTCCGGATCCCTCTCTGTGAGTGATACAACCACTTCCATTTACGGCAGTTTCGGTAAAAGCAACGTCCGCTCCTGCTGCCACAGTCTGTAATGCTACTGCTGTATATTCAGCCATAATAAATACCTCTCTTTCAAAATCAAAGGGGCAAACAATACAGTCTGCCCCATGTTGTCAGTAATTCTGCATAGCAGACATAACCATAAGGTTAAGTTACTCAATATGCAGTTTTAGCATCCGCAACCAGTGTTACAACCGCACCCGTAATATACGTTAGGGTTGGGAACCTGATATGCAGGAATAGGTGCAGGTTTCACAGTGTTGATGATCTGCTGTGTCTGAGCTGCCATCTGAGTAGTGAGAAGAGCATTCTGACGATCCTGAGAAGCGGCTCTGCGCAGATCGTTGTTCTCTGCCTGCAGAGCAGCGATCTTATCCTGGCATAAGTAGTCAAGGATTGCTCTCGTACCGGCATTCTGGCTGTCAATGATGTCTCTTGTGTTGTTATTCATGGTGTTCTGCAATGCGCAAGTATTCGTTGCCATATTGTAGTTTACACCCTGGATAGCTTCACGGGTATCGCAGCAGCACTGTGCCAACTGTGCCTGTAAAGCGTTAGCATTCTGCATCCCTGCTACGGTGTCGGCATTGATAGCCTGTTGGATGCCATAGCCAGTCTGTAAAATGTTGGTATTTACGCCATTAAATCCGGTAAGCATACCGTTGTTTACAGCGTAGAATCCGTCACACAGACCGTTGTTGATTCCGTCCAGCTTACCGATGATAGCCTGAGTGTCAAAACCTCTCTGAACCTCAGAACCTACACCGCCATTCATGCCGTTTCCACCGAAATTTCCAAAACCTCCCCAACCGAAGATTAAGAGAATCACGATCCACCATGCACCATTATCCCACATACCATCGTTTCTGTTGTTTCCAGTCACAGCAGCAATGTCTGCCAGACTGGGAGATGTAGCGTTAAACATTTTGTTACCTCCATTTGTTTTATTTACAAATGGGATACCCGGTTTTCTGTGCGCACAACCCAAAATGTACTACATTCCAAAAAAACTTCTTATCTCATTCATGTTGATTCCATTAGTATCCATACAGTTATTCAAAATCTGTCCGGCACCATTCATATCCCCACTGTTGATTTTGCTTAAAATATTTGTTGCCATAGGATTTCCACTGGATGCAGCCTGTTGAAGTGCTTGCATAGCTGCCTGTTGTGGATTGCGAATACCTCTAATCTGATTAAGTATTTGCATCATCTGTTGGTTCATTCAGCATCTTCCTTTCTTTGTGTCTGTGAAGATTTTCTTTGCGATTGCGAAGATTTCAACTGCTCAATCTTCTGTTCCAGTTCGTCAAACCGCTTCATAAATACCTCTGTGGCTTCGTCTGATAGGTCAAATTTCGTCTTTTCTGCGGTCTGCGGTAAATTGTTAGGGTTATCTTCCAAAACAGGCTTATAGAGCCTTGTATAAATTTTCCCATCTGCTCCCCAGGATTTAGCATAGATCTCCGACAAATCCTGTTTAGGGAAAAATGCCGTATTGCCATCCATAGGAACCTCATTCGGTGCTATGCATTCCTGCGCCGGTACAATGCGACCGTACATCTGTACTGCATTTTGCTGTGGCTGTTGCATAAACTGCTGTGGTTGGAATTGCTCCTGTTGTGGCATAAACTGTCCGTACATAGGTGTCCTATACTGCGGATTGAAATAATTTGGATTCATAATCGGCTGCGGCATGGCTATTCTCCCTTTCTTCCATTGATTCTATCTGTTTCGCAATTTCAACTTCATCAAGTGTCTGATATGTCGGCTTGTTCAAAAGTCCCAACGGACTGAAATTCATAAGCATTACCAAGTTCTCCTATAACTTCCTCTGCGGCATGGACAACGATTGATTGATATTTAAGTGGAACACTTCCCATTTGCTCTTTACCAAAAATACGTTCCAGTGCTTCATCTGAAAATTTGAATTTTCCCATAAGGTCATCCCTCCTTATGATTAAATTTTGGCATAAAAAAAGTCGCATATAGTGACACATATACGACACTTTTGCGACAAACAAAAAATATGCAGTTTTAAAAGTATGATAAATACGGCATTAGCACATCCTATTGCCACTCCGATAACAATAGGTTCTGCTAAAAATTCTTTAATTGAATTTCAACATCACCATTGACAATCACAATCCTTGATATTATGCTTTTTAATATATTGTTTTTCTCTTTCTTGTCGATATGCGCCCACACATCGGCAAGTTTTTTTATGTTCTCGTAAACAACTTCTTTCTTCTGACTGTTTCTTTCGTTTTTTTCTTCCTCGGTTATCTTTACTTTCATTTCAGAAATGCTTTTTTCAGTGTTCTTAATCATTTCTAAAACTGTGTCGTTTCCATCGGAATAAAGAACATATAGCCTTTTTAATTTCACCTGTTCTTTTTCAAATTGTGAATGCATTATTTCAAGTTTACTTTGTTTTTCAATAGGCTTGCACTCTGAAAGGTTTAATGATATTTTCAAAATTTCACTTTCTACCTGTTTTTCAATATCAGCAGCCCATTCCAAAGAATTGTTACAGTTTGGATTGAAATTAGGCAAATACTTCATTGCTTTATCACGAGAACAGCAATATATTTTATGCTTTCCGTGCGTCCACTTCTGATACCGCATCTTGCATCCACACACGCCACAATAGCACAATCCTGTTAACAAGTTGGCATCCGTATGACAAGCAGTTTTGTTTTTTCTACGTGATTTTCTGATTTCCTGTGCAAGTTCAAACCTTTCTTTATCAAAAATAGGTTCGTGAAGTCCTTGATATACATTCCCTTTATATGGGATCATACCTATATTGACAACTCCGGTAAGCACATTTCTTACAAGTACCTCACTGTGAAATCCTAATGATTCCTTGATGTATAAATCAGAATAACCACCAATAAACATATCAAGTGCTCTGTTTGCTTGTTCCTTGCGCTCTGGTATGGGGACAAGTATACCTTTCTCCTTGCTATAATTATAGCAATACGGAGTATTAGCACCACCAATCCAGTAACCTTGTTTGATTCGCTCCAACATACCGCCACGCATACGAAGCATCATAGTATTTTTATCAAGTTGTGCGAAAACAGCCATCATCTGTGTGTATGCCTGCTCCATAGGACTGTCATAACTTACACTGTCATGTACACATTTGAATAACACTTGGTTTGGTTGAAAAACTCTTTCAATTATGTATAATCCATCAATCATACTTCTTGAAAGTCTGTCTAATTTGAACGCAACAACACATTTAACACGCTTTTTTATGCAATCGTTAATAAGTCTTTGCAGTTCCGGTCTGTCCATATTTGCTCCGGTATATCCATCATCAACATACCACTCAGATACAACCAGTTCATTTTTTCGGCAAAAAAGCTCTATGTCTCTTTTTTGACTATCAAGACCGTTGCCTTCTTCTGCCTGTTTTTCCGTGGAAACACGCATATATGCGACACATTCCATTTTCTTTACACTCCTTTCAATATATAAAGAATGTGCCGTATTTATCATACATACGACACATTCTAAAGCCTTTTTACAATGGTGTCAACAGCATATGGATGCTATAATCTCAATAATTTCTTTTGGCAGAGAAACATCTTCAATATCAACATCTTTGCCGTCTTGTGTAACTCTAACCATTTTTTACCTCCAGTCTGTTTATTTTTTCATAAACCTTTTTTGATATTCTGTTGACCGTTCTGTCACATACATTAATTTTTTGTGCTGTTTCTGTAATAGTTTTTCCGCAAGAAAGCATTTTAAACACTTTCTCTTCCTCTTCCGTAAAATTGGCGTTCTGGAAGATTTCTTCAAGTTCTGGCTTAGTCAGTTTTGACAACTTCATAAGCCATTCTCCTTCTCTAAATTTCAGTTTACTGATCCTTATCTCTTGCTATTGCTTCCCGAATCCTGTCTGCAAACAGAGCGCAGGCTTCATCTACCGATGCAATATTATCTCTTATATCCTAATATCTTTTTTCAAAACACTGTTCTAAAACCACATCAGTATTAAATACGCTTGTTTTTGAGCAATACCATTTTCCACTATGGTAAGCTGCCAGATTACAATGTTTACAATTTTCACAAGATACTTTTTGCTTTTTCTTTTCAAGCATCTCTAATATTGCTTTATTTTTTATCATAAGATACCTCCGCTAAATCCTAATATTTCAGTTTACCTACGCATTCGAAACTATCTCTTTTACTTTTTTCTCATAAAATTCATCTGAAATATACTGATCTCCATAAGGGATTTTGCCGTCTGTTAGAACAGCATAGGCTTCCGCCCAAGACAGACCTCCTCTGGCTGCCAATCTGTCTAATGTCTGACCACAGTGATTTTTTAATGCCTGTTCTTCATGCGGTTTGATAATATCATAGGGAATGTATTCTTTTCCCCTTTTCGTCATAATCGGAAATTCTTTCATATACTATCTCTCTTTCAGTTTACAGAACTTATTCCTGTGTTCTTAATACATTCAGGATTCCTTCTACCGCTTTATCCCAAAAGGCATTTGCAAAATCCTCAACTGTACAAACCATTTCGTCATCCCAATCCATAATAGATGCATCATCTGCTTGACATAATTCACATCCCAATTCTTTTAATGTTTCGTTTGCATATTCTGTTACAACTGCCTGTGTGTCAGCATAATCACATCCTCTGTTTAAAATGTCTTCAAGTTCTTCCATTGTTTTCCTTGATATTTTTGCCATTGCTATACCTCCGCTAAATCCTAAGTTACTTACAAAAGTCGCATACTGTATTACACTTTTTCCACTCTTCCGAATGTTCCGCATATCCATCAGCACCGTTCAAATATTTATAAGCAAGTACATTTAGGCACCTTTCACAAGCAGATACTAAAACAGCAATGGCTTCTTTCAACGTGTAATCCCCACTATTTACCATTGCAAGGATAAGATCTTGATTTCCACCGCCAATGCCTGTATGCTGTTCAAGTAATAGAGTGGTTTCCGTACCATAATCCCATTTTCTCCCCCAGGGTTGCCACCACTTTCTTAACTGACTGCATCCACACGCAGCACATGTATGTCCTTTATATCCCTTTATTAGGCCGTTGTCTTTTTCCCACCATTTTCGTTTATGCTTACAGCTTGATTTTTCATTCTTATTATGCACCTTATATATTTTTTCCGTAACCTCTAAAGGGAAGCATGAATGGTATGTAACCACACCTTCCGGTATATCACAGCTATAATCATCTGTTTTTTTGATCATCTTTCCGTTTTTATCCTCGTACCAAATTCCCATTTTTAATTTTTCACGATCAATATTCATATATTATTATCCTCTCATTCTTAATTTGCCCAACTACCGAATTTTCCTCAGTAGTTCATTTGCCCAACTAGTAAAGAAAATTTACTAGTTCGATTTCTCCCCCGTATTACCGGGGATTTTAACTTTCTTTTAAGTTATTAAGTTGAACTCAAATAGAAACTCAAATTTTTTAGTTCCTGATTTCACTTCCTACGCAAACCGGAGTTGCCCGGTCTGCTCTGCTTCTATTCTCATGTTCGGTGTACGCTCTGCCACGCATAATTCCGGCAGGTTTGCCCTCACCAGTGCCGCGGGAATCGGTGGGCATACCGCGTTACCGCATCTACGGACTTGCTCGCTCCGGGGATAGGTCTTACCAGTGTAATCATGGTCAATTATGTAATCGTCCGGAAATCCCTGGCATCCGTACAGTTCCCGCGGCTCCAGCATCCGAAGCCCGATATCCACAATCTGATAATCCACGCCCTCAATTGTCACCAACCCAAATCTGTCTTTGATCGTAACCGTATCAAGCGGTTGCTCAATGTCCTGACCGGTAGCATCCCCATAATATTTAATCAAAAAGGCTCTAACATCTCCGAAGTGCCCGTCGCCGGCTGTAATTGTAGGTATTGGATCCCTCACGTCCCGGCCGTCACAGTGATTATTCATCTGGATCAAGTTTGCCGTCACCACACTGTTATGGTCCCATGAGGTGACTGTCGGCAATGGCTTCTCCATGCTCTCCCCTGCTCCCTTGTAGCCACCGTCATAATACTTATGCAGAAATGAGGTAACCAACCCGTATCGGTTTGATCCATCAACGGTCATGATCGGATCTTTAATCGTCTGTCCACGGACTTCTCCCTGCGCTGTCTCCGAATGATACTGGATCAATGTCGGACTTATCAGACAGTGCTCATTCTTGCTCACTATGGTTGTGAGCGGTTCTCTCACATCCTTGCTCCTGTCTGCCGTAAATCCAGTCTGTCCGATCTGTACCATGTACGGCTCGCACAGATAATGTTTTCCACTCCCAACTATGGTCGGCAATGGTTTCTCTACATCATGTACTCTAGGTGCTTGCCCGTCTCTTTCCCCATATCCAATAGGGATCATGTAGGGTTCTACCACACCGTACCCGTGCTTCCCGGTGATTGTGGGCATCGGCTCCCGGATATCATTTGGTCTGCGCTCACCGCCGTGATTGCACTGGATAATAAACGGCTCTGGATTCTCAAGCACAAACTTTTTCAGTCCTCTTGCAATCCGCTCCATCGTCTTCGGTGCCAGCGGTCGCACCGCCCGGATTCCATATTTCTCCTTGATCTCTTCCGAGGTGTCAAAGATGCTGGGGCACGGCAAGGAAAAGTCTAACTGCGTGTATGCACCCACATACGGTTTTAAGAGACCAGCCTTAACAGCCTCACTGTCAGCTGGTCCATGTGTTGGCTCCGGCCATACAATCGGATTACCGTCACACCTCGCGATCATGAAAAATCTCTTGCGCATAGTGGGTGCACCATAGTCAGCAGCAATCAGTTCCTTGAACTGCACCTCATACCCTAAATCTGTAAGCTGGCGAACAAATTTCTCAAAGGTTTTCCCCTGTTTTTCCTTAATCGGATGATGTCCGCGGTTCAGCGGTCCCCATGTCTTAAACTCTTCCACGTTCTCAAGCATAATCACTCTCGGTCGAACAAGCCCCGCCCACCTGCAGGCTACCCATGCAAGGCCGCGGATAAATTTGTTCTTTGGTTTTCCGCCCTTGGCTTTAGAAAAGTGTTTGCAGTCCGGTGAGAACCAGGCAAGACCTACCGGATGCCCTTTGCATGCTGCAACTGGATCTACCTGCCATACGTCCTCACAATAATGCTTTGTGTTTGGATGATTAGCCTTGTGCATCCGGATAGCTTCCGGATCATGGTTAATGGCAATATCTACACTGTATCCGGTTGCCATCTCTATTCCGGTGGACGCACCTCCACCACCAGCAAAGTTGTCAACAATCAGTTCTCCGTTAATCATGGCATCACCTCCGGCATAAAATCAGATAATCGCATTTGTGCCATTTCTGCATCTAATCTCTTTTTTGACAAATCATAATAATGCTTGTCCAGTTCAAAGCCAACATATGGATGGTTGGTTCTGTAGCATGCTATCAAGCTGCTGGCACTGCCTACATGAGTGTCCAGGATGATGTCTCCGGGCTTTGCATAGCGGTTTAGGAGCCATTCATATAGTGCCACTGGTTTTTGTGTAGGGTGGATACGCTTTTCATTTAACGCCTTATTCCCCTGCTGAATAGTTCCTTCAGTAATTGACTTTCCCTGGAACATTCCGTTCCACATATAACTGAACAATCTTACAGAATCATGCATACTGCAGTAAGCGATCTCGCAGTCTGAAAAAACACTGTTGCCATTCCACTTGTCCCATACAATTCTTCCTGAACTGAATGGATATTCAAAATAATTACATCCCCAAATTATCTGCTCTTTTGACACCCTGAACAATTCTTTGAAATAATTTTCATCCGGCACCTGCCAACATTCTGACTTTTTGTATATCCTCTGTACACCTATTGGAGATATTTTTTTACCATAGAATCCTCTTTGTTCAGGTCCTGAGAAATACGGTGGATCCACAATCGCAAGATCAAAGTAACCATCCGGGAACTCTTTCATCCCATCCATGCAATCCATGTTGTAATATCCAAAATCCATTACGGCATCACCCCCGGAATATCCTCAAAACTAATCTGATTATCTCTTTCAAAGACAATCATCTCATTTTTGGCTCTCTGATAAAAGTTGCGGTCAATCTCAAATCCGAATGCACTTCTCCCGATCTCTGCGGCTGCTCTTAAGGTACTTCCGCTACCACAGCAAGGATCAATCACTACATCACCGGGATCTGTAAAAATCTCTATCAGTTTTTTCAGTACCGATACCGGCTTCTGTGCCGGATGGATTTTCGGAATATCTTTTCCGTCTTTCTCCCAACTGAACCAGTTAAAAATCATTTTCCCAGTGCCACGGATCGTCTTTCCGTCCTCGTCAACCTTTGCACCGTTCCGGAACTTCGGCAGCTTGTCACGGTAGAACACAAGAGCATATTCAGTAGCACCAACCACCCGCATATTTGCCTTAAGCACCTGTGGACTGTAATTTTTAACAAATACAAGCGGTATGTAATGGATGAATCCATGTTTATAGGCGGCATCAATCAGCGTAGGCATCTGTTCAAAAGAGCAGAACACGATCATGCAAGGACTATTGCTACTTCTTCCCCTGGTAACGCTATTCTTGTCTTCCTTTTTCAGCATCTTTGAGCAAAAATGGAAATACTCATACAGATTAAAGTTGAAATCGGAATTGAATGCCGCCTTGCCTGCCAGCTTGCTTTCACCGTTCTTATTATCCCCGCCGTTGTACCACATAGGGTTACTGCCGTAAAAATTCTTGCCTACATTATACGGGACATCGGCAATGATAAGCTGTGCCGGAGGTATGGCATATTTTTTATAGTTCTGCATTGAATCTCTGTAAATCTCACATTTTAATTTTTTCATTTTTTCAAGGAGACCGCATATGCTTCACTCTGGCCAGAGTCTCGGCTCCTTTCTCTGTGTTATGAATTAAACAGTACTCTGTTGATGCCTTTAGCAATGGTACAAATTTGACATGCCAGTTCCTTGTTTGCAATTACTTCATCCGTGAGACAATTCGGTTCCCCTATATTATTGTCATTATTGTTGTCGGATGTAATGGTGCAATAAATGGCTGATAATACTGCTCTAGTCTCAAGCAAATTATTTCTGGTCTCATGCTCATAGTCAGCAACACACATCGGTTTATTAACTTTTTCTTCGCAACATACATTGTTATTCATTTTGTTATCCTCCTATTATTTCTGTGCTAAATAGCACATGATTCCACAATTTCCTAATACCTTATGTTCATATTTCCATGCTCGTTAATCCAGTCAATAGCTTCCCGGTACGTAAACCCATTGTTTTTGATAACATCCAACAGTTTATACATTCCTGGGTGAGTTTCCTTTAGTCGTTCAAAGCGTCCTTCTCCCGGCTTTTCTAAGTGACACCCAAAACCACACAGTACACATCCGGTTCTACTGCATCCAGTAGTCTTAAGCGGTCTGTTTCCGGTGTCGAACAATCCATAATCAGCAGATAAATCAGACAAGTCCATTTGACCATCAACGCTCCCCTCTGCATCATAATCAATGGCAACATCACCATATACAGAACAGATAGGATTATAAAATTCTTGTTCTTCTATGGTTTTTCCTGTTTTACGATCAACAATACGATTTCCATAAAACATAACATCACGGCTATTATTGATTTTCCTTTTTACTATATCTTTTCCGTATAGTTTTATATACAAAAGAACGTCTTGCTCCGTCCAAAAAGACATGGGATTACTTGTTGGTATTTTTAAATCAAATCCATTGCAACCGTTTTGTAGCCATTTCTGCGTACGTAATTTGCTTTCACTTGCCATAGTAGCTGTTATGGGATTTCTTCCAGTTTTTCTATGGTATTCGTGCAATGGTTTTTTCTTCATTACGGTGCAACATTTGTTTGAAATATCAAATGGAGATTTAAGCATAAATTTGTATTTTTCTTGCGAAAAACTGCTTTTTTCTTTGCTAGTGACATTAGCCTTTATCGGATTTTCTTTGTCAGTTGTAAGCATACCTATCATTATTGCAAGCCTTCGATTGCTTCCTCCTGCTTTCGACTTCATTCGACTGTTTAGTAAATTCGCCAATTCCTCTGATTCTACGATGCTTTTTATCGTACCCCCTCTAATTGCTTTTAGGTGTTCTTCCAAAATTAAACCATTGTTAGAGGGGGCATCAGAAAATTTACTGTATTTTCCTGTCCCTGTGATTTTTTCGTAGAAATATTTATAATGCGGTTGCTGTCTGTCTGTCTGTCTGTCAAATTCTATTTGATCGATAATCTCTGTCAAGTATTTTTTTGCACCATACACACTTTCAGATACTTCTTTGCTAATCAAAGGAAATCCATATCTTTTGCAAACTTCACTAAAAGATATTTTAGGTTTTAAAATCACAAGATTATCAAAAGTCATGGCAAATTGCTTTAATTCTGGGTATTGCGTTGGGACATCTACGAAAACAAAAGGAATATTTTTGTATCCGCAGACTTCTCTAATTATATACCCCAAAACAGTACTGTCTTTCCCAGCACTAAAAGAGAGATACACACCGTCTTCACCATACTTGTCTACAAACTGGTCGATTCGATACTTTGTCATACGTATCTTTGCAGATAACGGCATGGCTTGCATCTGGTATAAATCAGATAATGTATGCTTATTCCCCATGTTCTTATTCCTTCCTTATTGTCGTTTCTTCCTGCTCCTTGTACTGTCTCCCCGCCATCTGCACCAGGTAGTGCTGTAAGGCTTCTGCAACGCTGATTCTGTGCTTCACGCAGTAGCGATCAACGTAACGCTTAAAGTCCGCATTCTGCTCGTACAGGGCTGTGTAATCAATGTGGTCCATCTGCATCACACTCCTTTAAGATTTCATCCAAGCAGGCATTCCAGCCATCACTCTTTCCATCTAAATACTCATGCTCGTATTCCGTTCCATCGTAACAATCGTTCTTAATTGCTTCCGCAAAGCAATCCATTTTCTCCGGCAGTTCACGGAGCGGACAACAATCTGGCTTTTCTCCGTAGTGTCCGCCATTTATCGGAATTTCTTTCCCTGTAATAGCGCAGTCGTAAAGAGCATCGTCTTTATAACTGGGATATTTACAAGCGCAATTCTCACAGGTTTCCGGCATATCCATAATCAATACTGCTTTAGACATCTACACCTCCACCTTTCACAATCTGGATTGCTTTGCCTATGCACTCTTCTATGCATTTTTCATATGGCGTGTTTTTATAATAGTATGTTTCTTCGTTTCCATAATCTTCCAACCGTTCCACAACCTTGTCCGGGTCGTAGGCGGTCGGCTGCTCATTCACTTCATCAATAATGCTATTAGTAACATCGTAGGCTGTCATATATCCGCAGATAGCTTCATTTGTCGCTCTTTCTTCTAGTACTTTAACCAATTCGCCTTTGTCAATCATTTTTCCCATCGTTCGCCCTCCTGTTCCAATCTGCAGTTGCTTTCGTTCGCTCGTCTTTCCCTGTTCTGATGCCTCCTTCCTGATCCATGTACATCTCACATTCATAGCTTTTTGGAAATTCCGTTCCGCATTTCGTACATTTGATTTTGAACATTACACCAACAACCGAATGTGATGACTTATTTATAGTGGTTAAGAACATTGCTTTTCCACCGCAGAACGGGCATGGCTTAAGGCTTTCACTCATTCTTCATCGCTCCAATCAAATTCAATTTCTTCTGCACTATCAACACCTAACTGCTCACACTTCGCTTTGGTAGATGTACCGCCGGAGTGGTTTGTGCCTATAAGAAATAATTCTTGTACAATGCTGAAATATGAATTTCTAAAGCAAAACCTCTCTTGCTCGTCAAGTTTCTCAATCGCATCCTCTCCATGTTGCCATCTGTACCATTCTGCAAATTCATTAACCATTTCCTGCATAAGGCTGATACAGCATTCAAGAATGCGTTTTTCATCGTGACTTTCCAATTCCTTGTTGGCACTGTTCTGTTTCTCCACTGCCGCCTGGCATTCTTCCGGTGTGCCGATTTGGCGGTACTGCTGTACCTCTTCCAGTGCTTTGATTGCCATTCCCATTGCTTCTGTAAGTTCCTCTTTGGTCATGCTAAGTGGTGTTCCTTGGGGATTGCTTAAGGATGCCGCAAAAATCATTGTATTGCATATCTTTATTGCTTCATCAATCGTCATGGCTACTCCTCCAAAGGTGTGCATTACCATTCTCTGCATCCTTAAACCAAACCATATCACTGTTTTTTGAACGTACTGTTAATCTCTCCATGCCTATTCCTCACTTTCCATTAAAAGCCATTCCTTCATCTCGTAGGTTCCCGATATACTCTGATCGTGATAACCGTATGTTTCTACTGTCACTAAAAAATCTGCTAGTTCCTCGTCCGTCATGCTCCTGATCCGGTCTGCGTTGGTTTGCTTCTTTTTATTGTCTCGCAAAAAATCCTTTATAATATCAATGTCTCTATCCAGCACGCTTAAGTGCTCTTTGTTCGTTTTTTGATAAACAATCAAGGGATTCTGTCTTCCTGCCTTTTTCGCTCTCAATACTTCCCATATACCTTTCGGTTCTTCAATCGTCCATCCGGTTTTGATAAGCCATGTGTGTAAAGCATCTAATTTGTTGCTATGTAATGTGTGCCTATTTGCCATGATCTACCTCACTTTCTCGGTACGGCTCCGGCAGTGGCATCCATTTCACAGGTAATGCTTTCAATACAATGTCAGTAGATGAATTTCTCCATACTTTACCATGAGGAGTGTACCAAGCTATTACACAACCCTCCACATCGTCGAAGCATACCAGAACATCTTCCCTTTTCTCCGGAAGTCTCTCACTTACCGGAATCCACTTGCCATATCGTCCCTGTTCCTCGGCTTGTTCCCTGTTAGCAAGTCTTTCTGCAATAGTCTCTAATGCACGAAATCGTCTGGCTACCGCAAGTTGTGTAATAGTCACACCCTCATCATCTGGCAAATCCTCTGGATGAAATAATACCTCACCGTCTTCTGTTACAAATGTCAGTCTCTCCATCCTTGCTCCTTTCTTGAATCCTTGGTTTTTCTGCAAACTGAGGATAACTGCAGTCCTTTTCCGTATACACTTGCAATTCTGTATACATTGCAAAGCTCTCTATAATATATTTCCTGCGCATGGATATGAGCATCTACACGGTCAAGTTCCGTCTCACACCACTTTGCAAATTCTTCCGTGGATAATGGTGTCTCTGAAACATCGAATTTCTCGCTGTTGTCAATCACAAAACGCACCATATCAACCGGAATGTGTTTCAAATCCGCAAGAATCTGAATCTGTTTGTCCTTGTCGTCTGCTTTTTCATAGTTCGCCAGCAGTTCATATGCGGTCATTTGCATTTATATCACCTCTTATCAAGTTTGATTTCTTTGTCGTAGCAACTCTTCTTCGGATTTCCCTCTACCGGAGAAATCATCTTTTTAGGGTCTGTGGTGTATGCTCCGTTTAGTTTCACACCTATTTTGCTTTTTTCATCCACATAGCACGATGGCTTGTAACGATCCGGTGGAATGTAGTTGTGAATCCGCCAGTGCTTTACCAATACTACACCACTATCGAAAGATAACAGGAATCTGTTGTCTATCAACGATTTCAAATCATCTTCTGAAGCACCGCACATCCTTATAATTTTCCGTGGGTTATTCACAAATCCGTCATCGTCAGCGTTCATGCAGATGTGAAAATAAAGCATTTGAGCCGTAGCAGGAATATCCAAAAAAGCATCACTTTCAATTATTTTTGCGCTGAACATTCGTTTTTCTGCCATTTAGAACTCCTTACTCAAAAATAGGCTTCTCTATATAGATTCCAGTGTTTTCCACCAGTTCTCTCCACAAGTACATGAAATCTTTACCATTACACTTGTCTCCGGCTTTGTCCATGTGGTCAGAAAACTTATCCTTGAAATTCGTCAGCTTCTTCTTACCGAATCCATCTTCCATAAGAATTACCATTCCATATAGGATGTACCTTGTGGACAAATCATTGATAAGATTGTTACATCTGACCTGTTCCCGGATGCATTTCTGCGCTACGACCGACTTGTAATGTGGATAATCAGCTTCGGTAAATTCCTTGTACTCAATCGTCCAGTCTGCGAAATCGTTAAGCCTACTCTGTAACTCCGTATAAGGCTTATTTTCGTACTTTTCGTTGTACTCGGTAAATTTACCGCAGAAGTCGGAAAGTCTCGTCTGTGAGTACTTGTAATCTTTCCACAAGGTGTAACAGAATAGTGTAAGTATTCCGGTGAATTGACTTCTCTCCGCAGACTGCTTCAAAAGTTCTGTCTGCCGCATGATTTTCAAAATTTCCTGCGGATTGTCATATCGTTTTGGCATTTTATGTATCACCTCCAAGTTCTGTGATGCTTGAACTCTACAAAGAAAATTTCATTTTATCCAATTTTTCAATTTGTTTTTTTAATGATTCAATTTTCTTTATTCTCATTACTTCTGCCCTTAAAACTGCGTCTTCCTTCTTTTTGTGCCAATCATTTCCGTGAAAATATCCATATTTTTTAGAACTTATCATATCTCCGGAAATATTTGAACAAATCTCTGCATCGTCAGTTTCTATGATTCCAGTACTAAGTGCATATCTTGTAATATATACTTTCATATTATTCACCGTCCTTTTCTCCATGCAAAAGTTCCATAAACTTTGCAAACTGTTTCTGTGACACTGAATTGTTCTGCTTCTCAGGCTTCAAACTAATGACCAGATGCTTGTCGGCAATGTTCGCCAGTTCCCTTGCAAGGTTGATTTTGCCTTGTGCCAGTCCATCACGGTAACCTTTTCCCGGTCGGTACTCTGCGATCTGCTTCTTGCCATCGCCTTGACCACCGGCTGTCTTGTTTCGAAGCTGATATCCCTCGTCCGCATAACGCTTAATCCAGTACTGCTCCCACTTGTCCAGTTCTTCTACCGGATAGTGCAAAAATCCGATTTTCCAACCGTATATATTTTCCGTAGAATACAATCCGTGACTTTTAAGAGACAAATCAATGTGTTGATATCCGTTAAGATGCCCTGCCAGTCTTTGGAGTAGGTGTACCGCCTGTCCCACATACGCAAAACGAAAACCATCCTCGTCTGTTCTTGTCAGAAAGTAAATTCCACTTCCATCGTCTACGTGTGGATTGACCGCCAGTATTCTTTCACGATTCTTAGTTTCAATAGCTTTCGCTTTCTGAATGTTCTTCCAGTTACTCAAAACGGACACTCCTTTCCATTCCTTAAAATCCATTCCTTGCCTGCTGCCGCATAGTCTACATGAGCCAATGGAGCAATCTTTTTTACTTCTGCGACACATTCACTGGGTTCTGCATTATCACGGCTTAAATGGCACAATATGACGTTCTGTAAGGCATCTGATTTGTTCGCAATGACAAATTCTTTTACTGTTTCCAGTTCCATGTGACCACGGTACACATGGGATTTCTTAGCATCGTTGGAATCCTCTGCAATGTACTTCTTCTGATAGTTACATGAAATAAGGATGTGGTTTACTTCATGGAACCGCCACTTAACAAATTCAGTGTCGGTGACATAAAGCAATTTCCCCATTTCCGGGTGAATAATCAGGAATCCATAACAAGGACATTTTGAACCGTCAGCGTTGGTATGTGTCCATTTACCATCCAGTGTAGTAAGGTCAAATGCCATTATTTTTCCACCAGTAAACCCTATTTCCATAGGTTCTAAACTCTCATACGGCTTAAATACTGGTATTCCCATGTGTTCAAGGTCTGATACGGATAATGAGTGGTCTTTGTGCGTATGGGTGCATATAGCACCCACAACACACTTAATATTCCAGTTAAGACCACGTTTTATGTCCATGATAGGAAGTCCTGCATCCAGTAAAAGTGTTTCACCGTTATCTGCCGTTAGAAGATAGCAGTTACCGGAAGAACCGGAGCCTAAACATTTTAGTTTCATCAGCTGATACCTCACTATCTAAAAAACAAAAACCAAATCAGTGCTGTGAAGCTGTCTGCAATAGCTGAGATAAATAAAATAAGCATAATAAATCTCATCGGTGTCATTTTGAGTTTTCCGGTGTATGCAATAGTGATTTTTTCTATTGTGCTAATAGATGAACATACAAAAAACCGAACAATAAAAAACGCAACCCACAGTACAATACCTACTTTTACAAAAATCATAATCTGTTTTCCTCCTACTTAAAACAATCCGGTGTCTCTGCGCTGGCAATGTCCGTCTCTGCGGTCTACGGTACTTCCTTGAAAGAACCTTCCTCAAATTCAACAGTATTTGCATTCTCTGCAACATCTTGTGCAACCACTTCCTGCATACTAATTTGATTGTCAACATAATGAGCATTTCCGTTTTCATCAATCACAGCCATATCATTTTCATAGGCTTTTGTCATTTCAATGCTCATAATTCCCCATTTGCTGATAAGCTGTCTGATAAGGGTTTTCTTCGCCATAGCATCAAAATTCTTAGACCAGAATGTGTATGCTGTATGCTTTCTGATGTCGTTGCGATATCCACTGGAATATGTCTCTGCGTGAGACTGCATCATGTCTTTTGTCCAGTACAGTTCCTTACGGAATCCGTTCATCAGTTCAAACATTGCATAGTAACCAACTGTTTCACGGCTGTTTCTGTCCTTTGTGTCAAGGATCGGGTTCACGGAAAACTCTTCCGTAACCGGATTGAAGTAATTTACTTCTCCCTCTTTCACTTCTGAAACAACAATCTTACGATACTGTCCGCTTCTGATTGCTAACTGGATATATCCCTTGTATCCCAACTGGAACTGTGCTTCTTTGGTTCCGTTCTTTGAGTTATCATAAGGAACCATATAGTACTGACCTAACTGTGGACTGGGAGTAAGCTGTAACGCTTCTCCCAACAGTGCTGCGGATAAAATACTTCCATTTGTGCACTGCGACAATGTAGGGTTTGTCTGAACCGCAGATACAACACTGGAAATAAATCTTGTGGAATTTTTCTCTCCGACAACACTAACGATGTTGTTTTTTACCGCTTCATTATTCAGATATGATGTAATGCCTGTTTTTCTAGGCTGTGCTGATACTTCCTGCTTCTTTTCGTCTGCCATGCTGCTACCTACCTTTCTACCTTTTTGATGCCGTCAATTCCGATAATGAATACCTGACTTGTATTTGGATTCTGAATAAGTGCAAGATTTTCTCTTGCAATATCATGCTTCGCAATGTTCAAAACCTTTGCAACCATTCCTTTTTTAGCAGAAACTCCCTTAACATAATTTTGCTTATAACTTCCAAGTCCACTCCATGTATCGTATGTTGAATAGCAATTACCCCTATATGTTACCTCTACCATGTCACCGACATGGATTTCGCTGTCATTATGTTCCTGCGCTTTTTCTTCCGGTTTGTAGTTTTCAAGGACAACGTACTCTCTGTGCAACGCCGCTGTAACTGGTTTTCCATCTTTCTCAATTACAACTCCAGGTTTACTTGTAGAAATAACCTTAAATATATCTCCGTTTTTGTATGGAATCATCCAATGCTGCGCATCTACAATTTTGATATACTCACCGACTTTGGCTTTCCTCTTCACCTCACGGACACCGTTATCAGGCTTCACATCCTCGCCCATCAGCCGATTGAAAGCCAACTTAGCACCAGTACGGAAATCAAATTCATCAGCCGGATTGCATTTTGCTTCTGCTTTCTCGCCAGTGGACTTGTCCAGTGCAACTACTTTGTTGTCATTGCGGTAGATGACAATGGTTTCATTCTGATGTTTCACTAAATCAAGCGCATCTTCTGCGCAATTCCATCCGTACCCATATTTGGCGAATCCTTTGCAACCATGACCGCCTACAAATTTGTCAAACTCAACCGAATAGTAATTATCCGTCAAGAATTTTTTGACTGTTCCGCATTCCCCCACAGTTCTTATATTGAGTGTAACAGTATTCTTTTTTACTTTTACTCTGTCTCCAACCTTAAATTTACGTTTTTTCATGCTATTCTTCCTCGCTTTCCGGCTCATTCATAAATCCACTTGCAACTCCCTGATGCACTGTCACATCAGCCTTGTAAATCTCCTTGATGCTTCTAGGCATCACATGGAATGTCACATCCGTATCAGCAATCTTGCCTTTGAATTTCAAGGCTCCACGGTCTGAAAGTCCCAGGTAAACACCCACGCAACACTTGTCATCAAAATTGAATATCACGGTGTCACCGGCATTGATTGTTTCTCCGTTTGTTGTCAGAACAGAAATGACTGTCTCTTTCTTAATCTTCATTTTCCACCTCCACAAGTTCACCATTTTCCAATCTGTACCATGTATCCGGCTTCACTTTTTCACCGTCTACCCGAAACATCTTCGCACCAAGAAACTCCCATGCTTTCTGCTCTGATCTGTCGTATCTATCATCATCTTCTTTGCCGATGTATTTCCACTCTGCAAGTACAATATGAGAACCAAGAACACCCATTGCTTTTCCTTTGTATCCCCATGCAACCGCAACACTCTCGGAATCATTGGCAGATGATGCACCTTTGTAACCTGTCGCAGATGATGCACCGCAGTTACCTGTCGCAGATGATGCACCGTAGTCACCTGTCGCAGATGATGCACCTTTGTAACCTGTCGCAGATGATGCACCTTTGTAACCTGTCGCAGATGATGCACCTTTGT
>ERZ1034928.77-NODE-77-length-59005-cov-73.713435_pt1 | contig 59005 bp, 81 predicted proteins | sample MGYA00520627_ERZ1034928 | MGnify/ENA primary metagenome ERZ1034928 (study PRJEB33766, sample SAMN09781755) | gut metagenome | biome: gut microbiome | host: Homo sapiens | place: Madagascar | study: EMG produced TPA metagenomics assembly of the PRJNA485056 data set...
GGAGGGGGTGCAGTTTTTGCGACACCCCCCTATACCTTTTTGCTCCGACAGATGCAAGTCAAGCGAAGCAAAAGACGAAAACGGCAACAAAAAACAAATTGAATCAGCCAAAACAAAGCATTCTTTTAACATTAAAAACAACAAAGCATTTAAAAAGACTTACAAAGACTGTATCGTTTATCATTCACCGAAAGGAGAAAAGAAATATGAAAGGAGGTTCGCCTTGAACAGCTTTAGATTTAGTCTTTATAAGCCTTTTTTAAATGCTTTAGAAGTTGATAATATTTTTTGATGCTGTAAATTAATTAATATGCTGTAAATTTAGTATTTTTGTTGCCGAGATTTATTCTATAAAGTTATAAAAGCGTTTTGTTATGTAGTTTTTTGCTTTTTAGTAACTTTTTTATAAATATTTCTAAAATCATATTTAATGATTTCGTCGATTGCTCTTTCGATCTCTTTATCATTTTCTTCTTCTGTAAATTGATCCGAAGTACGAGCAATTCGTGCTAAATATGAACAAGAATTGTAACCCTTTTCTGTGTCGAACAGAAACCAAGAAGTAAACTGTTCAAAAGGATCAAAAGGATTGTCAAAAGTTGTTAACATATAAGAATTATTCATTCAGTTCACTCCTTTCATTTCAAATATTTCGATACAGTTGATGAAGAAACACCAATTGCTTCGGCAATTTCAGATGTACTGTAACCTGAATTTTTCATAGCATTAATCTTGTTAATCTTAGCACTGCTTAATTGTGTTGTGGTTCGTGGAGTAGCATATTTTTTTAAGTCATCAGTGTCAGCTTTTGTTATTATCTGCTCTAACTTACTCGTGCTTATAGCCCCTGCTTGAACGGCTTCCCATTCACGCTCTGTAAACTTAATAGGTTCTCGGCGTGCCCCAACAGATGTACGAGCTTGGGTTAATGCCCTCTGGCTGGCTTTTTTTATTTCGGCTCTTGTCATGTCGGGGTACTCTTGTTTCAACGATGTTATCTTGGCATTAGCCATAACCTGTGCTTTACGCTCTTTGGGGGCATTGGAGTTTGCTAAATTAAGTTTAGCGTTTAATGAATCCACTTCATTCTGATATGCCCTCTTGGCAGAAGCGGAGTAGGCTATCTTCCCGGTGGACATCATTTCTTTTCTTGCACTATTAGCAAGCCTCTTTAGCTGGTTAGCATAGCTCGCATATGCTTCTTCAACAGGGTGTCCGGACGACAGCTTACGAGCATCATCCGTCTCCGCCATAGCCGTACTGGGTTGGGTACGCTCTTTCATCTTGCCGGTCTTCTTATCGAAATAGACGGGGTCATCTACCGTTTTCCATGACTGCTTGCCCGTTTCGGGATCAATAATAGGGCTGCCTTGTCTTTTAGGAACGGATACTTCCGATTTCGAACGCGATATGAGCGTTGATGCTCCCTCGTGATATCGACCATCTTCATCATATCGTCCCTGATACTTTTTTTTCAGAGAAGCTATACCGTTATCAAGCGCACTTTGTTTATAGTCAAGCTTATGTTTCTCAGCATCTATAACCACCATGCTGTGTTTTACGGCACGAATCAATTCATTTTTATCCGCACCCTTCAACGTCATATCCGTTATAAGATTAGAAATCATTCCCATTTCTGTCTGAGTATTTTTCATACGCTGATAGGTTCTTCCGTCACGCGTATAGTATTCTCTTCCTTTTGAATCCACCTTAACCGGCTCACTTGAATCGGGCCCATATTCCAACTTATTATCGAAATCCTGCAATTCCTTGAAAGGACGAGATGAATTAATTCTAATCTTGCTTCCTTTAGAATTACACGGAATAACCATGACGGTGTCACCGTCAAAGTCGGCTCCGGATAACTGATCCGCAATCTTCTTGTTAATACCGATTGCATCTTTTGGTGTTGTGCCGAGAACTTTCTTTGCTTCGGGTTGTTTATTGTTAACGGTAAGTATCGGTATTTCAAAAGTACCGCCATGCGGATATCTTATAAGAGCAACAGTTTCGCCATTCTTATAGTTAGGAGCATAGACTTCTGTATCTTTCATAGACGTTATAGGCAAAATAACTTGATACTTCTGACGGGGCAATGCAGCCGCTTGCAAATGAACAGCCGCGGAGTCACAATCATCGGCAAAAGATTTTAGCAATGCTTTCTTTACTGTGGGATTGGTAAGAGAACAAATCTCATCAAATTCAGATGTTTTATCAGATGCTGCTAAATTCAATTGTTTTTTCACGAGAGACAGGTTTTGTTTCGATAAGAATTGAGATGGGAGTTTATCAGCCCATTCGCCCCAATCGCCCTCTTCAGCACGCTTGTTTATTAACGAGAGCTGTTTATTACCATTTTTATCGTAATAATAACTTTGTCCACCTCTTTGCCCATCGCCTTTGTCTGGGTCTACGACACCCTCTTTAATTAAAGAACCAAAAGGATTTTCAGGATCATCCTTAATTTTTTTTAGGACATCTTTCATAGGAGTTCCTTGTTTTTTATTGGTGTTAAATAAAACATCAACACCTTTTGGTAAATCATCCGAATAAACAGCCATTCCTTTTATGTAATGAGTACCATCAACTAAAATTCGAACTTGCGCGTAATGCGATTCACCCAAAGAAAGATCGTCAACCCCTCGGCGAATTTCCACAACTCCGTCTTTCTCGACGCCACCGTCTTCTGCGTATCGAATTTGAAGTCTTTTGGAATCCATACTTTTAGGGTATACCCATTTCGGATCGTATGTGTCACCGCCATCGTGTGAGACGTAATCGATAACAGAATGAATGTTTTCATAATTATAGATATCTTTGTGTTCCGTCCCCGGCGGACAAACAACTTTAATATTGGTCTGTTTACCCGGATTGGTCACCTGCGGAACACCTCCGCCGTAAACAGGATAACCCTCCGCTTCTAAAATAGCCAATGCTTGATTGAGTTTTTCTTTAGATATACCGAGTTCTCTCTCAACACCAACGCCAACGTCGATCATTCCTTTTTCAGCTATTTGTTTTTTCAGAAATTCAGCGGTTTTTTGTGCTTGATTCATCCTTGCTTCTGAACCCTCATTTAAAAGAGAACGAACAGATGAATCGTTAGTGTAACCCATTTTTTCAGCTATTTCGTTCAAGCTGTATCTCTTTTCTCTAAGACCCTTTGCTGTGGCAACATCTAAAGCACGACGTTCATTTTTAGCAATAGCCTTATACGCTCTATATTCAGTCGAACTTAGGTTTAAAGATTTTGCGATTTCAGTTTCGCTTAACCCTTGCGATTTTAATTCGGCAATTCGGCTAAGAAAATCACCGCTGTGCTGATAAGGATTATCTCCTGAACCCCACGGATAACGTCCCGACCTTCGAGGCATACCATAATGAATTAATATATTTTCTATAACATCATTCATACTATCGAACCTCTCTTTCTTTTACTTTGTTTATTGCTTTATCAAAAATTATAATTTTATCCATAATCGGAACTATTTCATCTGCACCCGGAGTATGACATAAAACCTCATCATGTTGGTAAATGCGAAGTTCTATTTCTATATCAGATGGTTTAAACTTGTATTCCAAACAAAAAAGAGCAGCGTAAATTTCAAGCTGCTCCATATGTGCCGGAATCAATCCTGTTTTTAAATCGTGGATTCTGAGTAAATGATTTCTAAAACATATAGCATCCGCTGTGCCGAAACAATTATCGGAATAATATAATATTCGTTCGGGTGTCATCTTATATCCAATGGCATCGTTAACATAGTTGTTCAATGTTTTCTTTGATTTCGGAAGTTTTTGTCCGAGCTTTATACACTGTGCCGCAAATTCATGATAAGCAGTTCCTTTTAAAGTGGCGAGAAATTTGTTATATGACTCCACCACTTTATCTTCACTGTAATTTATCCAATGATATTTACTGGCACCAAGAAAAGCGTGCTGCCCTTCAAGATTTAAATGATTGTTGAAGTTCATTTAATACGTCCTCCTTGTTTTCGGGACAGATAAAACGTGAAAATGACATTTTATTCATCTGTCCAACATAGTATTCTTGATTAGGTTGTTTCTTCGCACGCAGGTTTTTTTTACATTCTAATGTCGCCCACTTATCTTTATACAAAATAATTAAGTCGGGAATGCCTTGAATGTAGTCCGGATCATTTTTCATAACTATACATCCGGGAAACAAAGACTTTAATTCTTTAATAAGTTTTGCTTGAAAATTATTCTCTAACAAAATAGTTAGCCTCCTTTCGATTTTCAACAAAACGCAAAAGAGAATGTAAGCTATAAAAATGGCTATTTTATCCTCTCTCTTCATAAAAGGGCTTGTTTTTTTCGCGTGCAAAAAAATAGCAAAAAGAAAAGCCCATACCGGTTAAGGTACAGGCAATTCTTCTTTACCAATTTAGTTTTCTGGCTTTTTTTCTGTAATAAGCCATAATTTGTGCTTTGCGTATACTGCAAACAGCAGACCCCCAAGGAATATTCATTTCTTCAGCTATTTGATAAGCATCTTTCTTTTCTCCAACGTTTAGCTGAAATATTTTCCTGTAAAAGTCTTCGTTGCGTTCATACTCTGTGTACTGCATAATAGCTCATCTCCTTTCATAAAGGAAGATGTTTTTTATGCGGTATTAATAATACTCGTCATAATCATTGTCGTCTTCATCGACTTTTGGTTCAAGTTCTCCGATGTAACGATTAACAGTTGTTTCTTTAACAAATGTTCCGCATTCCGGGCAGAACCATTTACCCGATGCTATTCCGCTTAGACCGTGTGCGAAATTCATATAGATACCACATTTTCCGCAACGAATAACTATTCTGTCTTCGTTGCATTTGAAGGCTCCTATTTTAGAAAGTTCTTTAAGTGGAATAATTTTTTCACCACTTAATCGATGATTTTTATAGACATATTCCAGCCCGATATTGCCGTCTTGCATATATATTGCATCGTATTCATTTCTTTTCATAATAGAAACCTCCTTTGTGTTTTATTGTTATATTTAATTAGCGTTTATCAAATGTTATCGAATCAACAACATCGTCAAGTTGTTCAACTTTATTTGAAGCATTGAAATCAAAATATGACAGAATAAACATAGAAGTGCCATTTTGAATAACACTCGTTTTAGCCCTAACATTCTTACCCGAGATCGTAGCCGTATATTCAGCAAAGTAACCATTAGGTATATTGGATGAGTTTATTTTATCAATCGATATCAAATTATAATTGGTTGTTCTTTCAGATATAGCACTTAACATCGTTTTAACCGCTTCTTCATCTATTTGCTGATTTACATCTGTTTGGTGTTGCATCAAAAACATACCATTTGCGGGGTAAAAATTAATATTCCCACTTTCTAATGTCGGTTCACCCCAAGTTTCGGGAACAGTGTATGTAATTCCGAAATGCGAATATGAATTATGCGTTTGTGTTGGTATCGACGTTGTTATCTGATTTTTATTTGTATCTTCGGTTCCAAATTGTCCAGTTTCTATAAGAAGCGAAATCTTCTTTAAAGACATGAAAAAAGAAATCATTACTGAACGATCGCCCTTCTTGTAGACATACATATCATCACCTGCAAGATATGGTTCAAAACCTTCTTGTTTAAGAATAGCGGTATATTTTTTTGTGTCATCTGGGGTAAGTGTCTCTAAACTATAATCATATAACGAACCATCGGAATCAATATTACTATAGTCTACCTCGACACCCAATATCTTTCCAAAATCCGGTACATCAGGATCGGTTGAATAGCAGGGCACTACGCCAACACCATTCCACTTTGTCAAAATAACAACCGTCTGCGTGCTATCCACCCAATCAACGTTTGCACCGAATGACTCGGCTACAAATCTTGCCGGAACAAGCGTTCTGCCGTCAACTATCATCGGCGGCACATCTAACGTCTTAGCTGCACCGTTGATATATAAATTCCTGTCATTGATTTTTGCCGTAACAACCTTGTCGTCTTTCGTAGCAGTAACAGTTTGAGTATTGTCGTTCCAATCAACAACCGCTCCCATAGCTTCAAATATCTTACGAAGCGGAACCATCGTCCGATTGTCAATTAATTGAGGCGGAACATCAAATTCAATCTTGTCACCGTTCAAAGTGACACTTATAGCCCCATCAGCATAACCTGTAAAAGCGCAAGTATTGAACGCCATTCCTAAAGACATTAGAACTATCAATATTTTTTTCTTCATAACGTATGTCCTCCATTTCATATTTCTTTTTAACCTTATGTGGAGGGATTAGCGTTTATGAATAAAAAAAGTGTATCCCTCACGAATAAGAGATACACTATAAAAATGCTATCCCTCATAGTTGTCACACTATCATCTTAACCTACGAGTATATAAAGATAAGAGAGAAAACACTTTTACCATAGTTTTCACTCGTAGATCAAAAATATTCAGATAATGTGACGTATACATTATACCACGATTTTTTAAATTTTGCAATACATTTTTTCTATTTTGCCCGGTTGCCCGCTTTTTTTCGCAGATTATTATATATTTTTAAATTTTTTATTCACAATTAATTAAGAAAAAAAGTGGGAAAGTGGGCAGAAAACCCGCAAACCCGCATAAACACTGGGTTTTTCGTGGCCATTTTTGTTTTTAAAAGTGGGCAGAAAGTGGGCAATTGGCCACTTTTTCGGTCAAAATCGTCCGAAAAATCTTCAAAAATTTTTCCAAAACCGGGCGAATCCCGACCAAAAGTGGGCAAAAGCCCGTTTTTCAACCTTAAAAGTGGGCAGAAAAAAACTTGCTAAATCGTCTTTACAATGATATAATATCGTTGTCTATACGACAGAGAAAGGAGTTTTTAAATGAACCAAATTATCTACGAGTTCTTAATCAAAACCATCAAACAAATCCGCAAAGACATTGTTGATGGCGCAATCAAGATTGTTGATGGCGCAATCAAGATTGTTTTCGAAAATGGACATCTTAAGCTATCAAGATATTCCGAAAACGATTCACTCTCTTTTTGCTTTGATTGTAAACTCATCAAAAATTAGTTCCATGTTCCTTCATTTAATACCCTTCTCCTTTCAGAATTATAGCCAATCCAAAAATAATCCCTAAAATAAATATAAATACATATATCATAGCTAAAACCTCCTTTCTAACCTATTTAAACGGTTTTCTCTTACCAGAAGACCGTTTTTCATTGTAAAGACGACCGCAACGCATTTAATTCAACCCATATTTACAAGCAAAATACTCAACAACTTCAGGTATTTTTCTCTTATAATACGGCTGATTCGAGATAATATAAGCTTCAAGTTCGCCCCTACTTTTGAATGGTTTTATGTAAGAACCTCCGCCCATAATCATAGCTATCTCAGTTTGTAGAGAGTCTATAAAATCTTTCACTGTCCAACCCTCCCAAACTTCTCGACCGTAGTCAATATCCATCATATTTCTTTCCTCCTTTGCAGCGGCTAAAACTACCTCCAAGTTCTGCCGGTTTCGGTGTCCGTCAAAACAATCCGTCCCTCTATTTCAAACCCCGCAAGCTTACAAATATAAAATATAGTATGAAGAAGTTTATGAAATCTTTCATCCTCATCGTCAACTTTTTTAATTGCTTCATAAGCCGTTGGGTCATAATAGCCGGACGCGTTTCTTTTTAAATCGTCACCTTTAGACATAAGTCATTCTCCTCATCTGAAATTTTTATAATCATCTTTAATTGAATAATAGAACGGTATAAATTCTGGAGCAAACCTCTGAATATACCCATTACTATCAACATAAATAGTCACAAGCCATCCGCCCATATGAACAGATATACCCTTACCGCGCGTAAACGGCGTTTGACCTTGGAAGCATCCGGACTGTAAAGCATGAACGTTTCTGTAGAATATATATTCTGCTTTATGGTAATGCCCGACTGCTAAGATATTTGGCTTTGAGTCGCTTTCCATAGCCTCTATCATTTTCTGCATTTTATAACTTAATGCGTAAGCGGTGCCGTCCCAAGGATGTCTGAGTTCCAAAGTGCATTTGGGAGTAAGGTTAACTACCGCACAATCTCGTCCGAGGTATTTCATATCGGGTCTTAAATTAGCGATAGCCTGTCCGATGTCATATCCAACATGCTTATAAATACTCGCATCGTGATTACCGGTGATGAAATGAGTCGTGATGCCGTCAAATTTAGGATAATTCTTCACAACGTCATCTCTCATTTCGTCAGCCGATACCTCATATAACTCGTATTCGTGCCCCACACGCATCTTTAAGCCATCTGTGATATCGCCGGTATGATATACGTTTTTTATACCCTCGCGATCACATAACTCGTAGAAATCGTGTAAATATGTTAATTGTGCATACTTACTGCCAATCTGGGTATCACCCATGATAGCAAAACGTAGGACTTCATTGCCATCCCATTTGAGCTTGTGATGGGTAGGTTCTTGGTTTTGGATAGCCACTCGTTTTTCTTCAGTCTTAGAGTCTGTCTTATGTCTTCTGAGGTAACTGTAAACCTTGTCATACATATCACCGCTGCCGAATTCCTCTTCGATTTTAGCAGTGATTTCACAGGGTCTAAGGCTTGATTTGGATAACTCCAACGCCCTCTCTTGCCACGTTTCCATATAATCTGTCCTCCAAATAATTCATAATATTTTTCTCCTTTCTGATTATTTTAGTTGTGATTTTTAGTTTTCGTCGATTGTTAGTAATACTGAGGAAATATTCTCACGCGGAATAATACCTAAACAAGTCCAAGTCTTTTTGTCGTCTTCAACGTGTTTGAAAATATAATCTGATCCGTTATAGTCAACATTGTTGCATCTGCCGAAAAACATAATCTGTTCTCCTGTTTTTAAATTCACAACGAAGTATTTCTTTTCCATATATCAGCCCTCCTTTCTTTTATTTAACTCAGCAACGTCAATTCCGTATTGTTTGAGTTTTTCTTTATAAAGCCATGGCATTTTATTTTCTTCAAGTAAATAGTAATCTGAAACTTCTTTCATATGAGAAGAAAATGTTTCGTAAAACCGCATGAGCCGCTTTTTACCAAAACCAAATTCTTCATGTAAGTGCCAGAGAATCATAGCATCGATATTGTCGGCATTATTGCGATTGTATTCCTCCAACTGTCTGCGTATTTCCATATCCATAGCTTTTTTCTCAGCGTTGGTCATAACTGCTCCGAATATTTTACCACCTGACTTTTTAACTCTCATCGGTGTCATCTCCGTCAAGTAAGCCCGTAATCAGCTCGGAATATGGCAACCCCTCGATCCACTCACAGAAATCAACCCATTCATCCAGCTTGTGGTTACGACGAGATTTGTAAATATTCGCCAAAACCTCGTAATTCAGCATAACTGTCCGTCTTTGATTATACGATGACGGCAGGAGCTGGATGAGCTGCCACCAAATATCTTTTTTACTCATGCCAGCATAATTATCCCCATCTTTAGCGGACAAATATGCAGTACGTAAAGCCTCTATGTATTCAATAAGCTTTTCAAAACTTTTCATTGAAATGGCTGATAAATGCTCAGTAGAGAAGTCATCGATAGTAAACTCTTTCTCCGCAATCTTATGCATCGTTGAGCAAGAGTTAGCAACTGTGCCAACCTTGTACGTATCGAATTCCTTCCACCAATACAGCGGTGCAGTAATATCCAAATACACAGTAATCATTCTCATAAATTTTCTGTGGTCTGCTCCTGCATTGCAAAGCTTCTTCATAAGGTTGAAATCGTTAGGGCCCAAGTTAATACACTCGATATCTTTACCAGAAAGACACTCGTCTCCGTTGTACGGACACATTGAGCAACTTTCAACGTTTATACACCCAAAACTACTATCGCTCTTCTCCCAAGAGTTCATTGGATTGCGCATACCTCTGATGGCAGCTTCCCAGCCCATTACTTCTGCATTTTCAATCTCAATCATCGTTTTGAACCTCCTTAAATTTTTTGTCAACAGTGTCATAAGATACCCAAGTGTGATAAAGACAATTATCACAACAATAACCTCTGCCACCTTGACTGTCCATATCGAAAAATCTTAATGTTGTCCCACAATCAGGGCATATGCCGTTGTTGAAATCTCGTTTTTCGAGAAACAAACCTACGGGGATTATTAGAAGTGCAATTAAAACACCTAACATAATATATAAAATCGTTATCATATTTCCGTTTCTCCTTTCTCACCCTTACGAACAACGTATGCATCATTACTTAGAAATGCTTTTATTGCCTCCATACATTCCGGGCATAAATCATCATGATTCTTTGCATGGTCGAATGAACCGTTTTCACCAATCCTAACCAGCTTTATTCCATTAAAAATACCACTTTGATTACCAATCGGATAATGCTCATACAATTTTCCGCACCTATCACACTTTTTTGCTAATGCCATATTTCTTTTCTCCTCTCAAAAATCTAATCAAGACGTTTATGTCTTTCGGTGGTCATAATACGCTGAATTTCAGCTTCTGATTTGGCTGACTTTATTTTATCAACCACAGCCCAACCATATCTAAGGTCTTTTGCTGCTTTTATGGCATCTTTTTTATAAATTTTAAATTCTTCATCCATAGTTTTAACCTCTCTCATTAAGGCTTTACATCGATAGTTGGCATTATCTCTGTATGCCAGTAAAGTTTATAGTGGTACGGTTCGCTATGTGTTCCGGTAATATCCTCAACCGCATACATTGTGTAGCCGTTCAAATAAACATAATTCTTCTTATACTCATTTGCTCCTGTTTTAACAGTTACGACGAGTTCATTTGAAGAATTGTTTGAAATGCTCATATATCCCTCAGCTTCGAGTATAACATTATCTGTTCTTGCGTTATAAACTGTTATTTTACGTTCGCATTCAAAGTAATCAGCTTGCTTTGATATATTATAGTTGACTTTCGAGGCTTCGCTACAACCAACCAGTAAACAAATTGAGATACCTATAACCATTGTTAAAAATGATAATTTAAATACTTTTTTCATAATTTTCATCCTTTCAATACAACACTTTTTCTATTTCACATTCATCGCTTAATATCCAATTAAGACTAACATGAGAAGCAACGGGTGCATTTGAACCATCTTCGAAATACATATGCTTCATTAAACAGTTATTCTTAAAATAATAGTAATTTTTAGACGATTTTTGATTTAAAAATCTAAAACGCTCGTACTTTTTCAATCCGAGCCGCTTCCGTATCAAAAATATAATTATTCCTTTCATCGAATCTCTCCTTTTAAAATGTTACGGTAATATTAAGCACCGCCGCGGCGAGCCAATATATAACTTTACGAATATCGCCATTTACTCCGTACATAGCAGCAGCTCCGATATCTAAGACGATCAGCGCAACCGGGAATATATATTTACTCATACGCCCTCCTCTATGGTGATGATGCAATTCACGTCAAGTGTTTCGATATCATTCGGAGTATCATTCCATGCAATGGCGGCATCTTCGCAATTTCGTTCTATCACAGTATTTCCACAATTAGGGCAACTCAACTTCACTTTTGTCCTTATTTGGCTAGTAGTGTCATAAAAAAGTCTAGGAAATACCCCGCATTTAGAACATGGTAATAATCCTTTTGTATCGCTCATACTTCCAACACCCCTTTCTTGTTATCTAAATATTTTTTTCGGATTGCCTCAAATTTATAAACTGAAATATATAATGCGTCATTTCCAAATAAATCGCAGCTCTTATACATATCTTTAGATAAATCTTTAAGAACCAACAACGCCGTCTTCCTATCAAACTTTTGATACTTGTCATCTTCTTTCTTTTTTCCCAACAACTGCTCAGCCATTTCTTCTAACTGATATTCGAAATAGTTTACAGCATTGATACAAAGATTATGATAACTTATAAATCGTATGTTTACATTATCATCTTTATCGAGCATCCTAATCTTGACACCATCAGATGTACAATCATATGCGTGAGATATATCTACATCATACTTTTCCTCTATCTTTGATATCATCTCTTTCAACAATTTATCTTGTTTCCCCGGTTTTAAATCACCAAACATAATTTCAAATTCTTTCATATATTTTCTCCTTTCTTTGGATATAAAACCTGCTCGCAAACAACATCACGAGATCCGATCTGATCTGAAATAATAGTCGAACCTGTAGATGAATTTAAACATATAACGCGTTGCTGTGTCTCAGGCATATAATCATCATATAAAATACCAGCAGTTGTGACATAACGAAACGCTTCTATATTATTAGAATCGTCTATATCTATCACTGGTATAATAACTGGCATATCGTCTGAGCAGTTGTTTAAAATTTCTTTTAATTCTTTTACTGTCATATTTTTCATACATTTTCTCCTTTCTTTTGATCGCAATTACGCATAAAGAACCCTTTCAATTTAGATTTTATATATTCGTCTAAATCAACAAAATTCAAATCCCAAATTAATTTTTGATACTCTTCACTTTCCATAATGTAACCCCATTCCCCCGCCAAATCGATATACTGGATATCCTCCAATGATTCAATATCACATTCGTTTAGCAAATGTGAATCCAAAACAAAGGGTGATCAATTTGACCAATCCGCATACTGCCAACCAACTTATCAAATGTCCGATTATAAAACCTAACAAATACAGCATTTTCATTACTCCTTTTCTTTCCAATTTACCGGTTTGTGTGAATATAAATTTACCGGATTATTTAAACATTCATGACACGGGTCATCCTTTTCGGGCAAGTCCTCATATTTGCAAGACCCGCAGTATTTGCCAAAGTAGACCTCTTTATAAATATCTTCCACTATTTTTCCCTCCTTTTAAAAAGCCAGTAATATAGAACCATAATAAGTAACCACCCGCCTCTTGTAGTTGATAGCATAACAATGTTCCAGAGCAAATCGACCTCGTTTAAATCATTTATAACCCATTTACAAAAGTTCTCCATAAATGTCCTCCTCACATATTAGTAACAAATCTTGTTTCATTAAATTTCTTTTTACTCTTTAATGCTCGGCTGATAGCTAAATCAATGCCGCTCCGTGATTTAAGATGATAATAATATAAATCTTTAAACGGTGTATTTAGTCTATCAATGCGACCCGATGATTGTACCATTACCTTGTAAGAGTAATTCTGCGAATAAAATATAACTGTATCCGTTTTTATACAATTCCACCCCTCAGCCCCCGCATTATACTGAACGAGATATATCCATTTATCTGATTCTGGGATCGGTTGATGTTTATGTCCGTTCCACTCCGCAATTTCAACATCTTCCCCATAATACAAACCTTTTAAAATATCAAGCTCGTAATCAAAATTATAGAATATAATCGCTTTCGGATGCTTTTCTACAATTTCCATTAACGCCACCTGTCTTGATGAATCAATGTTTACAATTTTTCTCAACGCATAGCATAAACCGGCAGCGTTTTCTATTGGTTTATCTTCCCATATATCCCACCGATTTCGAGTTATATCTTTATACTTTGAAATATCATAATTGACATATACATCTTCGTGATGCGACACCGTTTTTCTATCAAATTCCATATTAACAAGAATAGAATTTCTCAACCTTATTAATCGCCCGGTATTTATGTACCTATCAATTTGAGGAAATTTGCTGAACCGTTTCCAAATAATATGCTCTCTCGTGAATTCGGTTTTGTTTTTATAGAAACCGTTAGCTATAAACACGGGAATATAATCCTGCCATGTGTCTCCGGGTGTGGCAGAAAGAAGAATCCATTTGTTCGATTTGGTGATTTTTAGGAAAGCCTTAACCCAAGCACCGGAACCGACAACTCGTTGCTCGTCAAATATAAAAAATGCATTGCTAACATCTGCATATTTTCCAATATTATTCCAAGAATCCACTATTACTTTGTTGGTATACAAATTCACATCCGGGTGAGTGGAGAGGAGGAAGTTTGCCAATTCTCCCTCCCATTCTAAAGTATCACGCTTACGAGCAGTCGTAATGATGTATAAATCTTTGATTCGTACATCGTCCATTGGAGCGTACTTGTCATCTCCCATCAAAAATGATACATCGCCTCCGTTTTGCAAATAGTAGTACGCCAATGAAGTCATGGATTTACCGGAACCGACACCGCCACAGAGGATACATCCGTTTTTCATTTTATCAATCGCATCTAATTGATAATCATACAATTGTATTTTACTCATTTTGTTTCTCCTCGTGTAATGCACTTATTATCTTTATAATTCTACGCATGTGCCAGATATCAGAGAAATACATAGGGGTAAACCAATAGTTTTTATCATCATCTTTTTCTGTTATTGGCTCTGTTAAAGAGTTGCCGACTTTCACATATCCGGCGACACCAAGGAGAGAAAGTTGGATATAACACATAGCAGCAACTGTAAAATCAATGTCTTGGGCTACAACCAGTACATGATTTTGGTAGTTCATATTGGCTTTTTCGAGCTGTCTTTTCGCGACGTTTATTCCGGCTATCAATGTCGCACCAGCTCCACAACATGGGTCATTAATAGAGATATATCCTTTTTCTTTAACTTCAGGCATAACATCATTCACCGAAACCTCCGCCATAAGCTGACAAATATGATACGGCGTAAAGAATTGAGAGGCGCTTTTGCTTCCAAGACCGAGATTCATATAGATATGCCCTAAGAAATCTTGTTCTTGGTTTTCTTCCAATGCCATGACGGTATCTGCTGCTAAAATAGGAAATACTTTTTGCTCTTCTTTTTCGTATTTGTTGATAATTTGCAAATATAACTTCTCGCGTTCGTCAAAGTTTTGTTTATCAACAGAATTCGATATAGCACAAGCGAACATCATAACAAAGTCGCTCCACACGTCTAAGGAACGATGTCGATATGTAAGTTGCCTGAAATGCTTCATAAACTCCTTTTCATAATCGGTCTTTTTCATTTTGGGTTGTTCGTTGCTATCGATGTTTGGTATCGAATTTTGCTTCGGTTTCTCGACAAACGTTTTGACTGTTTCTTTCGGCTTTTGCTTGGAGTATTTTGCAACCGATTTTAAAAATTGTTTACCGTGTTTTTTGAAATAATCTTTTATATCCATTTTTATCCTCCTTTCGCTTAAATAAAAAAATATCAGGCTGTTTTTAAAAACATTTACCCGCATTTGCGGCACCTGATATTCATTTTTATCGTCTGTACGGTTCCTCCGGTCCCTCTTCCTGAGCGTATTTCTCAGCAAATTCATCTTCTTCAATGGTTACATACATCGTTTTCAGATATGCTTTTACTCCTTCTTTGCCATTAACCTCCCAATTATACGGTCTAATCGTTAAATCAACTTTTCTGATCTCAGCATAGTCAAGAGTATTTATTGATTCTTCATCAAGCAGTGTCTGAGATCTCCTTGTGACCATAACTACTTTCGGCGGAATATTATTAAAACTTACAGCAACTTGAATATAATGTCTTGCCTCATCGTCCTCATCGCGAGGCGGAAGAATTCGTACATTCCAGCCATCTTCGGCAAGCTGTTGTGCTTGCTCCGGGTCGTCTATAATAACGCAGAAGTTTCTGCTGCCGGCACGATTGTATTTAGTTTCTTCTCCCGAAAAATTTCTAAATATAATTCGCGCATCCTCAATAATAATATTACTTACATTTTTAAAAGCCATTTTAAGCTTCCTCCTTTATGTTTTTTAAATTTTCATTACTTACTATAATGTCTGAAATATCATAACCTAAATTGCAATCCATATGGAATTCATCGTTATGGAAGTTTGGGCAATCAAAACAAGTGTTGTACTTTGTGTCTCCGCAAGGCATCATCCACGGTGGAGTATCTTTTTTTTCTTTGGACTTTGCGATAAAAGCAATGTATGGATCATCCGAAACAAACCATTCAAAATCGCCGTATTGTGAAATTGTTGCGACAGCATCATTAACCATTTCGTCGTAATATGAACGGTTTATATCAGATTCCTTACCCAGCTCTTTGACCATTTCGGACTCAAGCCATCTGTACCCTTTAGATCCTGTTGCCGCATAGTATTTGCCGTCTTTTTCACGCATTAACAGTCCGCCTCCGCATCCATCTTTAATCGGGCAGAAACAACCAACCTTTCCAACGAAAATATAATTATGTCCTTCGGCTATTTTATCGTTTAACTCGTCCTCCGATAAATCTTTTAACTTTTCAATAAAAGCGAGATCTTTCTTCGAAATATCATTCGAACCCCGCTTATCGATTTTTTCACGAAGAGCTTTTAGATTTTCATATTCAGTGACGCTCGGCATGTTCTCATTCATGTCCAAATATAAAGATGAGGTGACAGACTTGGTTTCGCACATATCTTCAAAGTTAATTTCGTCTCTGCTGAAAAGCTTTTTAAATACATACGGAACTTGGAATTGTGTGCCTGTTGCTGTCCATTCTCCCACGTGTTTGCCGTCCTTATACTTCGCGATATAAACCGCATCATTGACAAGACACATTCTGTCGTACGTAGCCTCGTGTTCAAAGTTATAACCGTATTCCTTACCATATTTCATAACGAAATCGATGATTTCAGGCGTTGCATCAGGAATCTTAATAGAATCTGTCTTGATATGAGCAACAGTATAACCCCGCTTTTGAACCTCATGTTTAAGGTTAATCATAAACAAAGCTCCTCGTTTGGCTACGATATTATCCTTATTCCGAGAATCTCTGAATGGATTTTCGAAGTTAGCAGACGTCAAGCCGTAAACTGAGTTGATTGCTATTTTCAAAGCCTGTGCCAAATCTGCCGCCGCGTCTTCGTCTGTCAAATATTTAGCCAAAGCCCCATTCAACATTGTTTTCGCCTTGTCAAAATCCTTATGTTTAATTGCAATACGAGCGTCTAAAATATCTTTAAATCTTTGGGTGTATTCATCGCCGAAAAGATTTTCCGCTACGATACTGCTTGGGTGCATCGATGCAATATCAAGCAATGCAATATTTCCATACATTCCCGGTTCAGCGTAAACGTATCCACCCTCACCGACTTCTTCTCCGCGATATGTAGATTTACCGTGGTCAAATTTATAGCCGGGGAATAGAGGTTGTCCGTTTTCGTTAAAAACAGTATAGTCTTCGTCAACGGTGTAATTGCCCACGTCAACAAGATTAGAATTATACGCAAACGTTGCTTCATTATCGGGAATATGTCCCATGTCGCGATAATTGAATTGGTCTTGCGGTTTACGATTCTTTCCAAATATAATTCTTGTGGTGAGCGAATTTGTTGTGTCGTTAACCGTCATACCGGCTACATCTGCCAAAATATGGCGAGCTGTAAAATCTGCTTTTCTTGCATTGAATACTGCTTCCGTTGCGATAACATCGTTATCACAATATTCGGCTACTCGCGTCCACATTGATTCCGGAACAGGCTGATCCCATGGCAAGCCCAGTTCCTGATGGTGTATACCCAATTCGATTTCAAACTTTTTCAGAGATTGTTTTTTTGAACTGAAATCGAACACGTCAGTATAAGATACGTTGTAAGCCTCACCAAAGAAACAATTTGGACTGCCTGAAATTATTTTTTGCGAAAGATTATATAGTTGTTCATTTGTATATCCCATTAGTCTGGCGTATAAAATGTGGTTATCGTATCTTCGACAGTTGAAACCGACTAATCTGAAACGCATAAGTTCCTCAATTTCAGGCGGTGTTGGGTTAATCATCCTTACTACCGGTTTGCCCTCGCCCTCGATTTTCCAATTAACAAGGAATAGGTTTGGAAATACTTCCACATCATAAAATACAAGCTTAGCATCGTCATTTTTGGTACCGTTAGATGTTTCTTCCGATTTGAATTGCATCTTATTAACCAATTTGATACAATAATCTGCTTGGTGTGTACTGTTAGCCGCAAACGCTAAAACAGCATTACGCATATCGGTAACATCATAATTCAAATCACTTGAATACGCATCTTCAAGTATTTTGTAAATGAAGTCCACACTTGGCTTTGTGCCGGGATGAATTTCTTTATTCAAGTTCCTTTTTATCAAGGTTCTAAGCCCTTTCTCGCTTTTCACCCCTTCAAAATTAATCATTTTCTCTTCTCCTTTCAGCGGCAAGCCCGAAGCAATCGTTGATATAGGTAAATTGTTGCATTTAGAGAGTTTTCTTCTTAATGAAGACTTACCCGTAAACACTTTAACTTCGATATGGTCATCATATATTCTGCTGAGCTTATTAACGTCTCCGGTATAAATATAATGAAGATGTATTCCACTTCCGCTTTTACTAAGCTCCGCATATGTATGTGGCCACTTGCTGGCTTCCTCTAAGTTCCTTTCATAACTTTTGTTACCATTATCGTCAGGAATATCAAAATCGATTACGATATGGTTTTCGGGTACCTTTACGTAATGCACCTTTGATGTATCTATTTCCGATAATTTTGTATTAACTTTTTCCCATTTTTGTGCAGGAGTTTCCTTAATGGTGGCGTATTGAGCAAGACAATCAGAGCATTCTTTATCGAATATCGATTCAGTACAGTTAAAATTTATTAAACGTGTACTTGAATCTTTTTTTTTATCAGAAACCACGTTCTCTTCAAATTTTTCGGTACGAAACCCCGAATAATAACTCCTTACACGTGTTCCATCTTTTGTGGTAAAGCGTTCTTTGTAATCTCGAAAATAGTTTTTTAATTCCTCTTTAAAAGGTCTTTGTGAAAACGGATACGGCACCTTTGCTTCTTCGCAATATGTTTTATACATCTCCCAAGAAGCTTTAAGTGTGGTTCCGTCTTCTTTTTTAAACGTGTAGTAGGAATCGATGATAAAATTGTAGAAATCGTTTGATGCGCCGAGCATCGTGATAGGGATGTAATCATCATACATACCCGGGTCGGACAAATATACTTCTTGACAATGATACGCAATAGCTCCCAGTTCAAATTCGATTTGCTTAACAATCGTCTTATATTCTTTTTGGTTTAATTTATTACCTGATGGGGACACGTCTATAAGTCTTCTTATAAGACCCGATTTTCCGTCCGTAATCTTTACGGGTTTGTTTGTCCCCATAAACAAAAAACACTTAAAACGATTGGCGTACGTGGATTTGAATTTCTCATTAACTGTCATAAGTTCATGGGAAACTAAACTGTTGAGCCTTGTGTTGTCTTCTATCTTTGACAAATCACCATCATGTTGTATCGCAACAAGCGGATTACTTTTAAAAGCCTCCAATGCAAATGAGTTACTCGATGAACCGAGAGCTTTTGCGTCAAACACTGAATAATAACCATCAAACAATTGCTGAATTATGTTTAAAATAGTTGATTTACCCGTTCCAGCAGCACCATATAAAACCATAAATTTTTGGAGCTTTTTTGATTCACCTGACACGATTGATCCAATAGCCCATTCGATTTTTTGGCGTTCTTCTTCTGAATACAAGGTTGACATCAGCTTATCGTATGCTGATATATTACCTTTTTCAAGTGGGTAGTTTAAACGTTTGCTCGCATAATCTTTTTTGTTGGTTTCAGTGTTTGAAAATATCAATTTTTCATCCAGCATATGGAACGAGTCCCTCATTTGCTTTTGAGTATATCTGTGCCAACGGTCTATCATCCCTGACTCGGCATCCCACATATGAAGAACCTTAACGGTCGCATCAAAGCTGTTACGATTTTCTTGAGCATATTTGTCTAATTCGTAGTCAATCAGTTGCAGCGCATCCTGTTCGTCTGTAGACCATAGTCCTCGTTCCTCAAGCCAAATGGCGTAGAAATCGCCTCCTCTAATCATAAGATCGGAGCTTTTCTTGATAATGAACTTCGGGTAGATTTCTATTACACCACGCTTCGTACTACGTGTTGAAATCATCAAAAAGTCTATCATTTCGAATCCGCTGTTCCTTTCTCATTTATATTTTTAACTTTTTTTAAAGTCGGTATAGCAACAAACAATATTAAGCAATAAATGAGAAATCGGTTGACTCTTTTTTGTTTTCTAAATTTTTGGACACATTCATCCTTAAAATATTTTAAATCACGATCGGTTTTCAAAAGCTCCTCGTGTAATTTTAATATAATCTGACTCTCTTCCATTTTTAATTTCCTCCTTTCGTTTCATCAATTTTTTAAGATGCTGTCTAAGTACCAGCACATCTGATACCATATTTCCACGTTTCTTAAATCGCGCCCACAATGTTTTATAGAGAATAGACCTCCATCACCATTACGATTGTACTTTCTATCTAAAAATATAGAAATTCTCTCATCGACATAATTTCTGTTAAAATTTGAATCTGACATGGAGCCGAGTTTAAGATTTACTATCATATTCCAAAACCATTGCCCCGTTCGATCTCCGTTGTCGGGATTTGTCATTATTTTTTCACATTGCATAGATAGAGCGACCAACATTTCCAAAACACTACAGGGACGATTATCGAGAAAAGTAGAAATCATTGACTCCTCGTATGATTCTTCATAACCAAACCGGTAACGTAAGTCTATCCCATCTTCGGCTCTGTTTCCGTCCATGCATATTGTATAGTTAAAATCTATATCATGCAGACGCATTAACAGTTTTCGATAGGATAGACTTTTCGAATACCGCTCATCGCATACGAGTTGATACATCCATTCGAAATATAAATTATTCAACTCGTTTTCAGTCATTTCATACCTCCGTAGAACGCGGTTTCTTCTTTATAACATCGTGATAGTTACGATGATCGAGTAGAATTTCATAATCACACTTTCTCTCATCATTGCGGACGAATACGGAATCGTCTTCATACTCGCCAAAGTGAGTGAGTGAATCAATGCCTATCGTTTCCTCAATATCGTCAACTATATCCAAGTTTTCATCTGCAAGAATTTGGTCATCAAAATATGAAAGGCTTATTTTCTCGTAATCGTCAAATTCTCCGAATTCTTCAGGTGTTATAACATAAGCGAAGTAACCCTTTTTATCACGCTCATCCTGTTTTCTGGTTTCTCTTTTTGTTTCCGATTTGCCGTCCGTATCGGAATAATTCGTATAATTACTTTCACGAATCTTCGCAGCATATTCTTTCAAATCGGGTTTTTCTTCTTGTTTATTGAACTCGGCTTCTTTTATCGTGTTACCGTTTTCACGTTTTGAAAACACCTCTTTAACCGAGTCAATTTCTTCTTGGGCAATCAGTTCATATTTCTTTTTTGCGTACATCCAAGTCGCCGCAGAACCGACAGCCGCACCAAATATAAATAACATAAAGTTAATAGATTTGCTCATCGTTATCCTCCTTTTTCTTTTCATCTTCATTTTTAATTGTCATTACAGTGAGTGCTAAACCTCCAAACAGCATTGATATACTCACAAGTATTCCGCCTGTAATGTGTCTCTTTCGCCGTGTGTCCAAAACTTCATCGAGCATATAGATAATACCTTCTAAACCATCCATAAATGATTTACCTCCTTCCGCCTGATAAAACGGCAACTCCGCTTATAAAACAAATGCTCGCCAATGCAGCAAGTGAATAAGATATAAACCTCATTTTTATTCGCCTCCGTTCCATATGAAATCCATTTTTTCTATACTTGCGATATTTCCGTTCAAAGGCATATACACATTGGCACTGCCCATCCTTTTTACTGTAGAAATCAGTGTTCGAGTATCAACGATAAATTCCACAACATCATTATTAAATGCATACTGATGTGTTGAATTGGTGTGAGCATCATCTTTTTGGTCACATAAAACACCGTAAAAAACATTTCCCGTGTCAGTTGTTATCTTATACTTCGTTCCAATTTCCGTACCATAATAGCTACCCAACGCTATCATATAATAGTCATCAGTGACACCTAAGTCTCTCTCGCCGTTCGCTCTCATAAAACCGTTATTATCGCTCCAGCCCCAAGTCTTAATAAAGTTATACTGCGGACTAAGTTTGTTTGTTATTGTTCGATAGTCCATATAAGTTTTAAAGGAACTGTTTATAGCGGGAACGCCTAAAGAAGTATATGTAATGTTTACAGATGGTTTAACTTCCTCTATAAGTTCAGCTTTCGCCGGCATAGAAGATGGACTGAAAGCGGTAACGACACTTAACGTTGATACCGCAATGGCAGTAAAGACGGCTATGATACCTTTTCTCATAAAATCCCCCTTTACATCAAATCAAGAATGTTTCCATCGGGATTAAAGTCAAGCAAGATTGATTCTTCATATCCGCCATCCGGGGTTTCACGCATCACGGTTTTAATTCCAAAATCTACAAATCCATCGCCTTGATAATTTGGATCATTCGGTTTGTCGACCCAACCGACAATCTGACCGGCTTTGGTTTTTTCAATTCCAAGTTCATAATAAATGTCGTTCAAATATATAAATCCGTCAGCTTTAAGCTTATCGTTTGCCCACGCTTCTTTTGCACGTAAAAACATCATATTATAGTCATGATTATTTTCCCAACCCGTAACAGATGCATCAAACCAGCGCGCGTAATCGCTTGGTAAATCACCACCGACAACATTTACGGTTTTTTCAACGATTTTTTCTTTACCGTTTTTATCAACCTCAACCTCTTCAAAGGTTTTAGCTTTGATATTATACCTAAGTTCTTTGTCTATTTCATCACCAAAGCGTTCAACCACACGCTTTCGATAGTCTTTAAAACTCGTGTCTACAGCTGTGTATGCTGCCGCCAACGCTATATTTCTTTTCCTCAAAATATTGTGTGATGTAATAATGCTGGTGATTGACAATGCTCCTAAAATAACAGACGGGGCATATAGCTTCACAAATTTCATACCTGTTTGCACGTATACAAGTGTGGTATCTTTTTTACCGTCCTCGGCAGTATATTCTTTCCCTTTAATTTCACCGTTTTCAACACCTTCGTGAATTGTATCAAGCGTGTCTTTCGTTTCTTCCAAAATTTCACCGACTTTAGTGGTGGCTTTACAAGCCATTACGCCACTGACAACAGTTCCGACAACTCCCGCTACTATAAAAATCTCAGGGCTGTGTTTTTTTAATTTGAAACCAACTTTTGTAACGGTTCCGCTTACTTTTTTCATAATTTCATTTTTATTCATGGTTTTCGTTTCTCCTTTCGGTAATTTCGCCTACACGCTTTCCGTCTGCGTATAGAACAGTCGTATTTTCTTCTTTTAACTTTCTTACATGCTCAATAAGATGTGTTAAATACCATTGAGCTTTTTCCAAATCCTGAAGACCGTTTTTAGCATTCCAACGACATATATATTTCAGGATATTTCCTGTGTCCGTAGCTTCTATGCCCTTTAAATCAAAGGTAAAAGCTTCGATTACATCTATAACCTCCAATCCTGTCTCGGATTGATAATGAGATGGGTGTGAAACCATCAAATCTTTTGATTCATACATTTATTTTTTCCTCCTTTTAATTCAACGGTAGGGCACGCGGTAATTTAATCATATATCCATCTCGCACCCGTATAACATTCGCACTTCTGATATCCGTCCAGCCGTATTTATTGTCTGTATAATTTCCGGTAATTCCGACCAAATCGTAGAAATCCGCAACACTAACCAAACCGTAAGTTTCGATAAGCTCGTCCATACGGCTTAATACATCTTCGGCTTCACCGCGATTATCAAGTATAATATCATCGAAATCATAACCGCTTCTTGTTGAACTTCGTTCTCTTGATCGTCTGTCATCTTTATAGTAATCCCGATAAGAAATTCTTGAAGCATTGGAACTCTTTTTTCTTCCGGATTCACCGTATAACATCATCTCAATACCATTCGTTACGATATCTGAAATTGCTTTCTTAATAGCCGGCACAAGTACATCCATAAAAATATAAGATTTAACATTACCGGCATCTTCAGAAATAAATACGTCCGTAAATTTATGTAATCCGCCTTTTTTCTTCGCTTTAACAGTTCCCGTTACAACTTTTTCAACTTTTCGTTCCTGTTTAGCAGCTTCGGCACGAGATTTATGAGAATTTGATTTGTATTCTTCCATAGGTTTTCTCCTTTCAAGATGCCAGTGTGATTTTACCCGGCAAAGTTATTTTTGTATTGGGCGTTCGGTTACTGCTCCGTTTATACTGATATGCCAAATTCGACCTTGCTTTCTTTTCCGATACAGCATATGTTGAACCTTGCCAACGATGCTGAATGCAGGTGTCAAATTCCATAACGGGACCGTCGTATAAATATTTGTTCATTATTTTCTCCCTTCTGACAAAAAGAAAAAGAGAAAGTGCCTTGTTTTAAGACACAATCTCTTTTCGTAAACACTTTAAATTTTTACTTAGATTCTTCTTCGTTTTCAGAATCGTCAGCTACCTCTTCAGTTGAGTCGATAATTATTACCTCCGACTGTTCCTTTTTGGTTTTGTGTTTATCCCATAATTTCTTAAGTTTCTTTCCTCCTGCGATTGCCGCCAGAGTTAATCCGCTTCCGATAATCATAGCTAAACCCGTTCCCATACCGGAACGCTCGTTAGATTCCATAATCTCTTCGTTCTCCTCTTCATAAGGTGTAAGCTCCATCGTTTCCATATTTTCGTTCATAGTTAGAACTCCTTTCAAATTTTTATTGGTGTTTCTCCATTAAATACTTTGTTTTTTTCGCGCACCTATTTATTTTTGATAATCGTATCGTGGGGCTATCTGATAATCAAGAACCAAACATGGTGTTTCGCCGTTTGCCAGTTGTGAACTGAAGCTTATATCCATAAGTCCGTCATCAATATGCCATCCTAAATCATCACCGAGCTTTGTATTTTCAAGTCCGAGCTCATAATAGAAATCGTTTAACGATACATACATATCGGCGAGCATCTGTCTGTTTAGTTCATTCACTGATTTTTTTATTTTGTCTATATCCGATTTGAAATATCTTCCTGATAAAGAGTCAAAACAAAGAGTTTCACCTTTATCTGTTATGATTATTTCTTGCTGAATCACAGGATGTTTGTCAATTCTATCTTTTGCGATGGAGTCACGTATAGACTCTTCTTTCTTTTCTCCGATAGTTTCAATAACCTTTTCCTGATATTCCTTAAGCGCTGATTCGGATAAAGCATAAGCGGTGGCAAGTGCGGCGTTGCGTCTTAAATTGACAGAACTTGCACCTACTAAACATACTATAGACATAACACCAGTAACTGTTGCCGGAACATAGCATCTCCAGCAAGTTTTTATCAAATCGATCGCCGGTAAACGGTAATGACCCCATTCGCCGCTTTCATCGTCGGAAACTTTTATAAGCCCCTCTATATTCTCTTCATCATCTTGAGGATTATTTTGAATACGATAATGAATTTCTTCGTCCATCAGTGTCAATGCTTTAGGAGTAGCCTTAACGGCAAATACCGTAGTCGTAACCATACCGGCAATACCAACACCGGTTAATATTTCGGGACTATGTTTTTTCACAGAAAAGCTCATGTTACGCATAACACCCAAAAACCATTTTTTACTCATAATATTTTTCTCCTTTCAAATATCAATACAACCCTGCCCGCTTCGAATTCATTTGCCTACAAGCAATGCAATCATCAAATATAAATAGAATTTCTTCGTCCGTAATCTGATGAGCAGTTGCTGTGAATGTTCCAATACCATCAAGCGGTACTTCAATTTGGTCACCGACTTTAATATCACTTGACCAAACCATCATTTTGCATTTTTTGTATACAATCATTTCGTTGTCGCTTTCTTTTTTGTTATCGCTGTCGTCGATAGAATCAAATATTTTTTCAAAAACAGCAAATGCCGCTTTTAATTCTTCACCCATTTTATAAATCTCGTTTGTATTCATATTTCTTTTCTCCTTTCAAAATCCTCTTAAACTTCTAACGATTTGTATTCTCTGCCTGTCATAACATAAGAATCGCCATCAACTTTTTTGTAAACGATTCTCGTATAAACACCGTATATGGGATGGTACTCCCAATTACCGTATATAAACATAAGTTCAACTCCTTTTAAAATAATGATATGATTTCATCTGCTATATCGCGTGCTGTTATAAACATGAATTCGGCGTCAGAATCCTCACGAATACCCGATAAATAATCCATTTCGTATCTAAAATATAGAATTATTAAAAAAGGTTCTGTTTCCGGCGCATTCAGTATACGTTTTAAGATTTCATAAGCAGCCCAGCGTCCATAGCTTCTTTTTCTAAACTCGTACTCCGGCCATTTTCGAGCAGGAGCGAAGAGATTTTCTTTAATATAGTTATGTATAATTATAACTGCGTCTTCATTTATAATATCCCCTCCTTAACAAGAAGAAAGAGCCCTTGTATCAGGACTCTTTCGATTTAGCAAGTGCTTCTTTAATACCTTCGTTGATTTTATCTTCCATCTTCTGATCGTTAACCCAATCCGTCGCAAATGATGCTCCGAAAGTAATAAGGGTTGCCAATAATCCGATAGCTTTAATCCACTTTTTATTCATAAAGCATTTCCTCCTTTCATAATAGCGATTGTTTATACTGCGTATCAGCAAGACATTTCTTCATCCATAACCGAAAACGGCATTGGTTCTACAAATGGAGAGATAATACAACACTCCATTCCATCTTCCATTTTTGCATGTTCGTTCTTAAAATCGAGCCATAAATATCCTCCTGTCATAAGATAATCCATATTCCAGCCTAAATCGTCACCGTCTTTTATCGACTCAATACCGAGAAAATCATAGAACTCATTTAAAGTCACATAACCACGCAACATTAGATTTCTGTTCAAATGATATTGAGCATTTATGACTGCTGCCAAAGTAGTATTAAAGTATCTTTGAGCAAAGAAGTCGTAAAATAAAAGCTGCTCGCTGTCAAAATCCATATCGGGGTTATAAACCGAATAACCATCACATGATACGTACGCCATTTTAGCCATTTCTACTTTAATGTTTGCATCTGCATCATCACCATAAACGTTAGTTGCCGCTTCTCTGTATTTTTTAAATGAATCGTCCAACAATGCATATGCGCTCATAAGCGTTGCTTGTTGCTTTTTATTCAATACATTCGCACCAAATATACAAATTATAGTAGACATACACGTAATAGCCGTTGGTATGTATGCCGGCGCTGCTGTTCGAATAATTTCAAATTTGGTTAATTCGCTTCGCTTTTCGTCCTCTGCCGTTTTTAAAAGTGCTATGGCTTTAGGTGTTGCTTTTATCGCCATAATAGTTGACGCCACAACCCCTACCGCAGCAATACCTGATAAAATTGTTGGTGAATGATTTTTTAAATATTTTTTCGATTTCCATATCAATCCCTCAAACTTTTTCATTTTTCAATCTCCTTTCATTGCGTAGAACATATCCAATATATCAACGGCAATATATTTAGCAATGCTCCACATATTTTTCTCTTTTTCGGTCATTTTTGAAAATTTGTCCATCATATTTATGAACTCTTTTGTCGAGTCTATAGGTGATTTTTCTTTTTTGCGTATGATATACGTAAGAAGTTCATCGACTGCCCATTTTGAGTAACAAGCATTTTTAAACCGACTTCGGTACTTAGGTATATCTTTCGGTAATTGTATATCCATAGCGTAGTCGGCTAATATTAGTCTTAAATTGGATATCGACATTTTCAATCTCCTTTCGTGAGTATAAAAATAAAAGAAACAGTGTATGATTCGAACATACCTCCTTCAGATTTTTAGTCTGATGCTCTGCCAACTGAGCTACCTATTTCTCATAATATACCTTGTAAATTTCGCGTGCAAAACGAAAGAGTCTTTGTTAAGACTCAATCATCATTTCGATTCCTAATGCCATTGCTAAATTCAAATCATGTCTGCAATGTCTAAGTTTCCAAATACTGCATGAAAATTCAATCTCGTTTAGGTCACCATGCAAAGCCGTTTGAATACACTTATTCGCATAAGCTTTTATTATTCCCATAACCTTAAAATATTCTTTTCCTGCCACTGTTACTTTAATTGTTTTTTCCATGATAAATTCTCCTTTTAATGGTTAGTTTTTCATAAAGGACTATGTTTTTTTCGCGTAGCAAAAAGAAAAGGGCAAACAAGCCCTCATCTTTTTTTCTTCGATATACGACGTTTCATCAGCCATATGATTAGAAATATACATACAATTACGTCTCCAAATATAACAACAAATACAGCACCTCCTGCGCTAACAACAAGAACTGTAATTACTGTTAATAGGATTAACATAAGTAATAAAATTGTAAATAGTATCATAATGTGATACGCCTCCTTTCATAATACTCATTGTAAATTACGCGCACTCATATTTCCTTTCTATCGAACACTGTTTCCCACTTTTCTTTTACCAAAGGCTTCATTTTCAACGCCCACATAATTTGCCGTATTGTGACTGTAGGGTATAGTCCGTCCGTACACTTTCCGGCACGATTATCAAAATATTCCTTAAAATCGGGATTCAAATATAATTCATCGGTTAGCCAAGGATCGACTTCACTCCACCATGTACTTTTGGTATCGGCATCATACCGTTGCTGTATAACGGCTAAACCCATATCATTTATTTCAAATAACGTACAACTATCATATACTGGATGATTACAAACATAAAGCCGTCCGTACATCGATAAGTAAATTGACGGTTTTTCATGATGATATTTCATATTTCCTCCTGAAAAAACGAAGAGGGCGTGTATAAAACGCGTCTCCTCGTTTGGAACTGTATTGTAAATTATTTCTTGGTAGGTTTAAAACGATTAAATAAACCTCTGAATGTTGTTGAGGTAAACGTACCCGTTTCCTCGAATTTAAACCCTTTCTTCATCCACTTCGAGTAGAATATCAATGGCAATATAATCTCTGCCGCTGCAATACCCAATCTTATATATCGGTCTTTAACCTGTTCTACCAATTGGTCCTTCCTGATTAGCTCATCACGTTCACGGACTGAGTTCTCATCTTTAAGCTGCTGCTCTTTTATAGCGTCATCTTTCAGACGATTTTCCATATCCATTTTACGCCTTGCTTGCTTCTCGTCAAATTCCAATTCTGTTTTGGTTTCTTCGATTTTTAATTTGTAAAGCGTTGCCAGATCATCAACTGCTTTTGATTTTTCTGTACTTCCGGGACTAAGTACGGATAATTCTTGAATTTGAGTTTTAATCTCCTCACTCAATAAATCCTTTAGTTGTTCTTTTTTCATTTAATAAATCTCCTTTCTAATATTAAACTTTTTAGTTCCATAAAAGGAGATGTTATTTTTGCGGAATATAGTTTTCTTCTTTTACGGTCATAAGAACACTTTTACGTTTATTAAATGAAGAGATGCTTTTTGATAGTTCCAGAAATAGATACGGTCCGTCTCCATCGGAATTGTCTATTCGCAACGTACCGATATGCGATTTTTTTATCATAATCCGTTCGATAGCCAATCCAAAAATAATCCCTAAAATAAATATAAATACATATATCATAGCTAAAACCTCCTTTCTAACCTATTTAAACGCTACAATAATACCACGATTTTTCGTCACCTGCGTACTGAAAATAAAAAGAAAGAGCCTTTGTAGGCTCAATCTTTTGATTTAGTTTTTATTCAAGAAATATCACTCCTTTCATAATAGCGATTGTATTTTTAGCGAAGAAAAAGAAAGAGCCCTTGTTGGGACTCAATCCTTTGATGAATAATGTGTATTAATTGCCCTGAAATTGTAACCTGCCCTGAACCCCTCTTCATATTTTTTTCTACCATAATGTATGGTATTAAAATATCCAGCGATTCCACATAAAGTTACAATTACCAAACATATTATCATACTCATATATAACACTTCCTTTCATAATAGGAAATGCTTTTATCGCGTAACATTATCCGCTTCATATACCGTTTTCTTGCGTAGGTCACCCCAGCCAATGTATCTATCTTTTCTGCATACAGGGCAAAAGAATTTACTGACTTTTCCACCAATATCCACAAGCTCCTGACACTCGGCTTCAAGTTTACTGCCACAATTAGGACAACTGAATCGATACACTTTACGAATTGCCTTATCTACAACTTTCATCGAAATCACCTCATCGCCTTTCCATACTTAAAAGCCAAAAGAACCGTCTGTATAAGTTATAATAAGCATCTTTGCAACATGGCATATCCAATCTTGTTCGTAAACAATCATACGATATACCCTCTGTAACGGCTCGCAAAATATAGTTGCACAAACTATCATCTGTTTCTTTCGCAATTTTCTCGATCATATCAATCCTATCGGAATAAAACATTCTGGCTTCTGCACATTTTTCAGTAGGGCTGCTGATGAGGTTGGTTTTTGAAGTTGGAACAGAATTTATAGGCATTTTGCTAAATCCATCCAATGCAGAACGTGCTTTTTTCCATATCGGATATTGCAAACAGAAATGTTTCAACTCATAATACCTATGTTTTTCAATCCAATAGCGACTTCGAGTAGATAATTCCGGTCTTATCATTGTACTCATCGTTTTTCTCCTTTCCATATAAACCCGGTTTCCTCCCACAAAAGTTTTGGGGAAATATAAAAGTTAATCCTTCCATATTTCGAGTTCATATCTTCAATATTGGTCACCAATTGACCATTTCGCGTGGCTTTACCTATAGGCAGCCAGCCTGCTATGATTCCGGCTCTAACCCAAGAGGCGTCTTTCCCAAAAACTCTGGCAGCTACCATAACAGGTACAGAACCGTCTGCAAATGTAACTTCTTCCATCTGCGTTTACCTCCTTTCAACTTCTATTCTAAGTTAAGAACCACTGTTTTGTAAAAACAACTTAGGTGGAAATTGAAAGGCGCAAAAAAAAGAGCCTTTGTTAAGACTCTTTTCGGATTACAGATTTGATTTTCTTTTTTACTTCCGCTTTTTTATATGGGTTTGACGTTGTCTCGATACATTTCTTTACCGCTAAATATCCGACACAAGTGCCTGCTCCCATTAAAGCGTATTCTAAAAATCTTTTAAACATAAATATCTATCTCCTTTCATAAGAGGAGTTGTAATTTCTGCGTTGTCTTCCATCGAAGCATAGTCATTTCACACGGATAATCCTCAAAACCCAAGGTATTGGATGTTATAAGCCCTTCTATAACTCCAATTATCACATTTATTTCGTATTGTTTATATGGAAGCAGAAAGTCTGGTAATTCTCTATGTAAAGCTCCGCATTTACAGCATTTCATTCTTCTTATAATTACTTTTTTAGTAATGCGATTTTTCGTCCGTACAATTCTTTTCACACTGTCGTAATACTTTAATTGACCGCCGCATTTCGGACAAGTTGATTGATTATTATTAATCATATATTAAAAACCTCGATTTTTTTTGGGTGTAGGAGTTGACAATTCCTACATTATTATATATAATTATTAATAATAAATCAAGTGAGGAGGAAATATAAATGCTTATACAATGTCCCGAATGCGAACTTCAAGTCAGCGACAAGGCAATGACTTGCCCTCATTGCGGCTATCCTATGCAGCCAACAACCAAACCGAGAAAACCTCGAAACAAAAATAATAAACGAAGACGGTTACCGAATGGATTTGGTCAAATTAGTGAAATTAAGAACCGAAACTTAAGAAAGCCATTTAGAGCCATGATTACCATAGGTAAAAACTCGGTCGGGCGACCAATTTGCAAACCTTTAAAACCTGAATCATATTTTGAAACTTATAATGATGCTTATTCAGCTTTGGTTGAGTATAATAAAAACCCATATGATTTAGATGTAGCCATAACGACAAAAGAACTCTACGATAGATGGACTGACTCTTATTTTAAAACGCTAAAATCAAATTCGAGCATCAGAACTATTACATCGGCGTGGGCATATTGCTCATCAGTTTACGATATGAGAGTAAAAGATATTCGAGCACGACATATAAAAGGATGTATAGATAATGGTACGGCATTCATAAAAGGAGAGGAACGTTTACCAACGGCCAATATGAAATCAAGAATAAAATCACTGTTTAATTTAATGCTCGATTACGCTGTTGAATATGAAATCGTAGATAAAAATTATGCAAGAACTTTCAATTTATCAGACGATATCGTTAAAGAGAAAGAGGAAGTCAAAAGGGGACATATACCATTTAGCGAAAAGGAAATGGATTTATTATGGCAAAATATAAACAAGTATCCGTATATAGATGTTATACTTATACAATGTTATTCCGGCTGGCGACCACAAGAACTTGGACTTATCGAAATTGAAAATGTGGATCTTGAGAACTTTTTCTTTAAAGGCGGAATGAAAACTGATGCCGGAAGAAACAGAATTGTGCCGATTCATCCTAAAATACGTGATTTAGTAAAAAACAGATATCAAGAAGCTGTAGCATTGGGAAGCAAATATTTGATAAACTGTACAGATACACAAACACATAGAAGTAACTATCTGCTTACTTATGAAAAATATCAGCAAAGATTTGCTAAAATAAAGACAAAATTAAGTTTAAATCCTCAACATAGAGCGCACGATGGAAGAATGCATTTCGTCACTATGGCTAAAAAGTATAACGTAGATGAATATGCCATAAAATATATGGTGGGTCATTCGATACAAGATATCACTGAGAAAGTCTATACTAAAAGGGAAATAGAGTGGTTAAAAAATGAAATTGAAAAAATAAAATAGTATGCGCGTAGTGTAGGAATATAAGTGTAGGAGCAGTATAGGAATAATGTATGAATTACATACATTTCTTCACTTTTTACTGCTCCTAACCATTTTAAAAAGTCCCTATTTAAGCCGTTTTGCAGCTAAAGCTATTTCTTCATAGCTTCCTCAACAACAACACGAAACACAGTAATCAAGCCGATTTTAACATTAAAATGTAGGAATAATCAAGAAATAAACTAAATTTCTACATTTTTATTTGCTCTTTTCTACTACTTATTTTCCTTATTGTATTGGGACGTGCTGATGCCGAGAATCACGCCCAAGAAAGTATCAACGGCTGTAATTGTACCAACTACCTGCTCGCCATATGGCAAGTTCCAGATACCGGCAAGAGCAAAGTATATAGTGTTTATGCGGTGTTTTTCATTTTTTCGGTTGTCTTGAATTGATGCAATTTGACCCGATTTGACCCACAAAAATTAGTCAGCTTTCGCCGTTGCCGCTTACTCAGCCGTAAATCCCCCGCAAAATGTCCTCGGATAAATTCAAATCATTCATCGCCGTGCGCCGCCGCATAGTCCATAACCTTCTCAACTGCCTGTCCTAATGTCATTTTTAACTCCTCCTTATTTCTCGCCTATCAACTGTTTAAACGCCTGGTGCAGCCCCGTGCTTGCCAAAGCCGAGAACGCGCCCGAGATTATGATTTCCGCCGACACCTCCGACTTAACCACACAAGCCAAAATCGCTCCGAACATTGTCAAAATCGTCGGTATCCACTTGTTGTCAACGTCCTTTATCCACTTTTTCACGATAAAGCCCAAAATCAGGCACGCCGCGACAACCGTCGGTACAACCATATCCCCGAAAATCGCCATATCAAAATTCATACTCTTCACCTCCCTTCATCGCTGCTCCGCCGGCAGCTTCATCATATCCTCAAACAGCTTTGTTGCCACATCATTGCCGCCGAGGTCGTGATAGCTCTTGTACGCCAGTGTCAGCGCTTCCTTCGCGTACAGCGGGCAATACTCGCGCTCGGTGTATTTATCGTGCGAGCGTATGATTTCAGCCCGCAGAAGGCACTGAACGCCCGTCTCGACCGCCTTTTCGCGTTTATGCTGATTGCGTATGTACGCCGCAAGCACGCCCAGCGCAGACACCGCCCCGCCGCACAAAAACGGCACAAGCCATTTGATTATTAAATCTGCAATCATTCGCCGCCCTCCGCTGTTTCCCCTGTGTCGGTCACTTCCTCCGGCAGCTCCTCTGTTATCTCCGGCACTACCGCAGGTGCGTTCTTCTCGTCAATCAGCCCCTGCAGCTCCGCCAAATCCTCCTCGGTCAGAACGCCCTTCTCGTAATAGCCGTTCGCATTGAATATGACCTTGTAATCAGCCATTTTCCCGACCGCGTTTTTAAACCCCTGCATTAAAAATCCCCTGTAATCAAACATTACGCATTACCTCCGTTCGCCAATATCGCACTTGTCAAATTCCCTACGACCTTGTTAATGTCCTGCCAGTATTCCGCCTCTATCCTCGGCGGCTGTACCCCTGTGGTGCAGTCGATTGTTATGATCCCGCTCTCTATGGTTTTAAGCTCTCCTGTGACTGTTATATCCGTTGCCGTTCCGTCTGATGCATACCGCTTTTTGCCCGGTACATCAATGTACTCACCGCTCGCAAGCGGCGTGTCGACTTCTGCAACAGCGCTGCTGCCGCTATACGGTTCATAGCCCGTGACCGCCGATGCGGCTTCTATCTGGATGTTGCGAAAATATACAGTATCATCATTTGAATATCCAGCTATAATTTTTGATATGTTGCCTGCATTTGTCACTCCCGAATACTTTTTCCATTCGGTAGAATTTATTGCTCCTATATTCTGCTTTGCACCGTCCGTGTAATGTACTTGGAAATACGTTGTGCCGGTAGTCTTGGCAGCATTTTTGGCTTCAAATGAAATCGCAAGTTTTTCCCCTCGCAACGGTATGCTATACCCACCTGTATTTATTCCGAATACTTTGAATAACGCGCTTACCGCACCGCTGTATACACCGTCCTCGCAAGTCCAGCCTAACGCCTTTAACAGCTGTTCACTATCGAATAAATTCTTCCCACATACTCTCACCGGGATTTTATATGTTGGCGTCGTTACCCGCAAATTGTCAAACGTAATCTTCTGTTCGCCCGCAGCTTGCATAACGATAGCTATGTATGCAGATGATACATTCACAGTCTTTGTGAAACCTTCTCGCGCTGTAATTGTATCTACCGCATTTCCGAATGTACTGACAGTTGTAATATACTCGGGAAAGCTGTCTGCCTCACGTATGAGTACAGTCGGGCTACCTTCAAATGCTACGCTGTCGGCACTTATTGTAAATGTGGTTTTTCCGTTTGTAGGTATTATCCACGCGCCCATTTTAGTTGTCGCACCGCCGCCCGCCGAAACGACCACAGTGTTATTCTCTCGCGTTATGGTTGGCGGGTAGTTTTGTCTTACCGCATCAAAGTCGCTATTTTTGTCGAACAGGTTTTTGCGAGGCGGCTCATAGTCCGTAGCGGTCGAGCCTTTCTCTATCTGCGGCTTAATCACAAGATTATCGACCGTTACGCCCGAAATTATCAGAAAACCAACGTCTATATACTGAGACGTCGAAGGCGTGAATGTGACAGAACCCGTGGCGGTCGCGGTTTTCACTGCGTCGTCGACTCTTACAAATCCATAATATGTTGACGACGAGCCGACACCTCCCCACGAGAACGTATATGTCTTACCGCCCTCACACAGCATATTTTTGGTTGTAATACGAGCCTCGTAATGATACGCCGTACCGGTAGCCGTTCCGCTCGCTGTAATCGTGCCGTCGCCGTTGTCGGTGCAGGTTATGCCGTTTGTTGTTCTTGAAGCGTGATAATACGGATAGGGCAGCAAATTCTTCCCCCCGTCGCCGACCTCCTTATACTCTTCCCACGCGGTAGCAGTCGAGCCTTGCTCTATCTGAATACCACCTATAATTGTGTCCCAAGCGTTTTCTGTGCCCTCCGCTGCATAGCCGTTATAAATATATGACACCAGATATTTAGCATCTGCCCCTGTTGTTAATGTAAAGCTTGTAACGCTACCCGTCGCATCGCCGTGATAGCCGTTCACTGCAACACCAACTGCCGGCAATACCGTTGTATAACCAAAATGGAAATTGGTGTAGCTTGTGTTTCTTGATATTGTATATGTTGTGTTCGGCTCACAAGGAATGTATATCGTTCTTGCATTAGCGTGAGTAGTGATAGCGGTGTTAGTCTTACTGAAATATCCGATTAAATAAGCCGCGTTATCCTTGTCGAACAAATTCTTCCCGCACCCACCGTATACCTTAAGCCCGCGCAGGCTCTCGCCCGCAAGCGCGTCTGTGAGCGTCACGGGATAGTCTGATGCAGTGGTGTGCGGCACCGACTGCTCCCTGAGCTTTGCAAGCATTTTGTCTGTAAGCTCGGCAGTGTAGAAGTTTACCGAGAACTGCGCACCGCCCTGCTCCGTAACCGTCAAAACCGACGGCTCTGATATACTGTCCGAGAGGGTTACGGTCTTTGCATTGCTCAGTCCGTGCATACCTGTTGTGTCTTTGTCGACTTTAGTGGAAAGCCCCAAAGACAGTGCGGAAACCTTATCGTCGACAGCCTGCTTACCGTAAAACGGCGTAAGCTTTGTTACCCCGCCCTGCCCCACAATCTGAAGTACCTCATTGCCCGCATTTGCGTGGTATACACTGACCGAAGCCGCGTCCGATAAGCCTTTGCCGTCCTCTTTGTTGACCTTGCCCTCGATTTCAGTTTCCAATGCATTTATAGCGCTTGAATACTGTGCGCTGTTCGGCAAATCCGCGAGCTTTGCCTTTTCTTCGTCGGTGTAATCATTTGCCGACAAGCCTTTTCCCGCTACCTTGTCGACCTTCTCTGCCAGCGCCGTATTCATATCCGATACATTCGCAAGCGTCACCCATTCCGACCAGCTTTTCCCTCCGGGCGGCGTAGTCAAATATTTGTATCTCGTACTTATAAGCTCACCCTTTATTCTGATTTGCGCAGGGACTGTATCTGAGCTGAAAAGGCTTTGACCCCGCGGGCATACAATTACATAATAATCCGTCCAATTGCTGCCTGCCGCCTCGCCGGTGTCGGGACTGTATTGGTCTATAACGTGATATACTCCGTTTTTGACAAGCGTGTCTATCTTGTCCTCATACGAAACCGAAACGCCCACAGCGTCGCCTATTCCGTACCCCGCAAGCGTTGTCGCCTTGTCGGCTTTCTCATCGAGCTTTTCATCTACGTATTTCTTATTCGTATAATCGTTCTCCTCAGATGGCGTGCCCGAGGACTTAATTTTATAGTTATTCATTATAATTTCGCCGCTCATCGTTCCGCCACGTTGACTCAAACGAGTTTCAGTATCATCGTTGACCGCCTTGACACTATCATGAATGGCATTTCTCATATCTCTTCCGTAAACAGCATTCTTTATAGTATTTAAAAGTGAAGATATATTTGCCATTTTGTCACCTCCTTACTCTGTCAACATCCAATCCAACTCGAGTATCTCCTCGCCATTCAGAAGACCAACAACTTCTTCATATGGAATGGTCATTAATTCTACATTATGCTCTATATTTTTTATAGAATCAAATTCTTTGATGAATTCTTGGAAATTCGAAGATGTCGGCGATATTGATACCGTGCCTGTTTCCTTACCATCATCGTCTATATCGGGAGTGCCGTATTTGCTTATCAAATCTCGTTTAAAAGTGAGATACTCTGTAAGCGTATCTTTAAGTATTCGAGTATTTCTTGCGGCAATATACCCAATTTTGTCACGATGAGAAAGTATTGGTTTTAATGACTCCAACATCGCTTCCATTTTGATGTTTTTAATCTTCATATTTGTCGTCCTCCAACTCCGTATTCGTAACTCAGTGTTCAAATCATAATTATTCCGTTGCAGACATATACGTCATAGTACTTGTTTCCACTTGCGGCATTCAATCTAATTTTGTCGGCCGTCCCACTCCCCGTAATACCACTTCTTAAAGTGACTGAAGTATAATCAAAATCTCGTATCCTGGTTGACTCGTAAAACATAAAACCGGAACTTAGCCTAAGATCAATCGGTGCGCTTATGATAAACGAGTCAGGCTTGGTCTTATAGTCTTCGTTGAACTGGAACTCCTCAGCAGCATATAAAAATTTAGTTTCATAACTTTTTGTTATTTGGTTATACTGCTCCCACGCAATGTAAGAGGTCTCAGTACCGATGTCCATAGTTATCCCTTTAACAGACGGATAATCTACCCAATGTCTGGATGAGAAATACCCAACTTCCTTATTATCAATGTAGAAATATAAACCGGCTTTATTTAATGTGATTACATCATTATAAATCGAATCACTGCTGATAACAAAGCCTCCAATTTTACCATATTCTGCTGCCAAATATCCATAATCGTCTACCGAAAAACGTCCGTTCGGATATGACGAAGAGACACCCAAAGAAATCGATCCTTTTTTCATCGTTAAAACACCGGTTGTAAGATCCCACTTCGTATTGCCTTTTTCGTCTTCCAAAACACCGGTTCGTATTCTGTCGGCAGACATTGTTCCGGCTGTAATATAATCGGCTACTATTGCCCCATCCATAGTTATAGCTACCTCATAGTTTTGTCCGCCATCTTTTGAATATCCAAGACCTTCGATACTCCATTTCCAGAGCCGAGTGTCATCTTTCCACATACCGGTTGATGGGTTATAGGCATCATTTGCATTTTCCGACGAAATCGTTAAGCATTCAGAGCCTTCTTCATTTTTTATAATGGTCACATAACCTTGAGTTGCCATATTTAAAATCGAAGTCGCATTATTTTTAGCCTTATCTAAAATAGTCTGTTCATTTGGGATTTTAGAAATCCGTTCAAGTATAGCAGTATTAGCATCTCGCGTCGACGATGTTAAAGAGCTTTCTTTCGCAGTATCTCCAAGTGTATACATCGAATTTTCAGGGCTATCGAACTGAATGCTTAATTTTGTTACCGGGAAAATCTTATCCATTCCATGTGGTGCAGATATGCATCGGACATTATCCAACAAATTTATTGGCTGTGCATTTCTCGACAAGTAATGTAAGTCAACGGCTGATATCTCTATACTCATATCTGCAAATTGATTTGCCGTGAGATAGTCTTTCGCTTTTTGCAGAAGTTCGCTCGGATCGGTAATATCTTCCCACTCCACAACAACCTCGAGCCAGCCATACATTTCTACGGTATTATTTGGAATGATTCCATCTTTAAAATCGAATGGGTCCCATTCCCACAAACCATCATTAAACACATATCTACTTCCCCCATTCACGCTCGATACATCAAGATATGCGTCCACGGATTCTATAGTGGATTCATTAAGTTTTGCTCCCTTTGGCATAACCACCGTTGCATATTCACTCATATCCCAATTGTGTGTATAATCGAGTAAGTTTTTTCCGAATCTTATTGTCTGCCCATTCGTATTCGGATAATCCGCTAAATAATCAAAATACTTATGCAAGACACCTTCATCGTCGTACACTCTCCTAATGCGAACGTGTCCGCCAAGTTTATCAATTAGATAATCGCATATGGTGTCCATTGTAGTTTCATTATTAGTAATCAAGCTGATGGTACCGTGTACTGTTATGGAGCCAATTTCGATTTGTTTGTTTTCTCCGACTTTTGAGTTATGCACGTCCAACAGTGCTTCTACAAGGTCATATATGTCGATTTCATTGTATTCAGCGGGCGGTTGTGTAGTATCATTAAAGTACGCAAGTTCACCTTCGCATGTTAAGATTCTACTATTTTGAAAATTTTTCTTTTCCTTTATTATCCGTCCCGCCCATATTTCTTCTTCGTCGCGTTTAACAACTATTTCGGAAGACAGACGTTTAAGTTTTTCATAACCAACGTTGCCAACGGGAAGCGTTATTTCTAATGTCCCCGCCGTATTGTCCGCAAGAGTGAGCTTTGGTGCAAGTGCATTCATTGCACCTATCGAATTCAAATCTCTATATATGCAAATTCCATCACCGTATACACTATACATATCACAACCTCCCCGTCCTAAACTCTATGGACACATTTCCAGTGCCTTTAAACATAAAGGAATACGAATTCTGTCCATATATTACAAAATCCGGGATTACATTTTTTCCGTCGGTCAAATAAATGGTTTTGTCTATATCAAGGTAATCATTGACAAACCGAGCCATCAAGCCATCGGAATCCACGACATTCAACACCGGACTTATGGGCGCAGTTCCGAACAAATTTCCATTAAAATTCTTAGTAATCCATTCAGAAGGCGATGAAATGTTAATATCGGAAAAAACGGGGTTTTGTGTAGATATTTCTACCGACCATTTATAAGGATCAACAGTATACCCGATTGTTATTTGAGACCAAGTATCGCCCGAAGCCCAACTATCAACGGTAAAACGTCCTTTGTAAAAATAATTAGGATCGTCCGCAAGTATGGCGTTCATACTCCGTCCGTGCAAGTATTCCATAATTTCCGTGTATCTTTCGTGCCACTCAACATAATCGTTCATTACTCTGAACGTGAAAGATCCTGTACGATTTTCATATACCGGATAACCGGTTAGGGACTCTGATAAGTCCAGAGCCCCATTTCCGCCCGGTATGTCGATATACGTAGTCTTTGGTTTTGGCGGAGCAAATACCGGTCTTTCGGTGGGGAGGATTTTCCAATCATCCCAAGTATTTTTATCGCCAAATGTTATTGATTGAATCATCTTACACCCCTCCTGTTCATTCTTGCAAGTCCTCCTAATGCGTTATCCATATCAGGAGCAATCTCGCCGACCAGTGCTCCGCTATCAAGAACAACTTGCATACGTTCAAGTTTAGAAGCCATTTCACTAAAGTCGTTACGCAAAGAATCAATGGCTGATGTGAGTTTATTATTCGACTTTTCGGCAACTTCTTGTAACTTACCAAACAGTTCCGATTTGTCATTTTGATTTCCCATAGCCACAGATGAACCAATAGATAAACCACGATTAGCGGCAAAAGCGTTGTCGAGCATTCCCAAACCGCTTCTGACATTTGTCAAATCGAGTACAGGTGCGATAGTGGGTTGATAGTCCATATCGCCATTAACGATGTCTGCGATTCTTGAAATCGATGAAGACATGGAATTGATAACCGAATACCCCAAATCGCCACAAGTATCCACTGCATTGTCTTTGAGATGGTTTATGCCATTAACCAAACCTTTAACGATAAACTCGCCAATTCCAAAGAACACTTTTGATGGGGAATGTTCGTCTGGGACCTTATAGCCAATTGATACGACTTCATTCATCATGCTTGTAATGGTATCGTATAATACGCTTTCTTGATTATTAACACCATTAACCAAACCTTTGACTATATTTTCTCCAACTTGAGTCATTATTTCTGAAACAGATTTTCCCATTTCACGCAGTTGAGATTCGGTATCAACTCTAATAATCCCAACTTTTTCTTCGTACTCTTGAGTTAACTTTTCAAGTTGTTTATTGGTGGTTTTATCAAGTTTTTCGAGGTCGGATTCATAGTCGGCAATAGCTTTGTTTATATCACATCTGGCATGATCGCGTATCGCCTTTATAGTGGAATCTGTTTCCACACGTAAATTCTCAAGTTCTTCGGTGGCTTTTGTTTTGGCGAGTTTGTGTTTTTCTGCCCATAAAATAGCATACTGTTGAAGTTGAGAATCAGACATTGAACTTAACGCCTTGATTTCGGCTATAGCAGATGGTCCCATATCTTGAAGTTCTTCAACTAAGCCTTCATTTAAACCTCGTGCCGACAGCGAATCAAGAACCGACTGCCAGTCTTTGAATTCATCTACTTGGTCTTGAAGATTAGTCATCAATGACGAAGCACTGACTTCTTCCTTCTTTTTAACCTCATCAAATAAACCATAAGAATCATACAACGCCTTGATACGAGATTCTAACCGACTGTTGTATTTTTCTTCAGCGGCTTCAATATCCTCATCGCGTTGTTTCCTTATTTCTTTAATCTTGGCGTTTTTCTCTTCTTCAAGTTTGACACTCTGAGCTGCGGATTCTTCTTCGATTTTAGCATATTCTTCTTTGTAATCTTTATGAGCATCGTGCATTTCTTTCTCGATACGATAAATTTCCTCGACAGCCTCTGCGTATTCTTCTGTGCCTTTTTTACACCTTTTGAGTATGCGCAACTGTTCTCCCAATTTCTCTGCCAATCCTCTGTCTCGTCCATATAAATCTCTCTCGTCAATCCAATTCATAGACTCTTGATATTGAGCATTAGGAATCAATGAGTTAAGGTATTCAATTTCTTTTATTGCATTTTGATAAGCAACAGATGTTTCATCCAATGTCGATAAATGTTCTTTTTGCCTCGATATTTCCTGTTCTAACATTTCAACCGAATCATCAATCAACTCATGTCGAAGCTTATAGACTTGCTTATCTGCTTCCTTACGCTCATCAGTACCCTCGATATAACGAGATTGAATACGCTGCCAAGCTTCAAGTTCTTCTTGCTTACTAAGTCGGTTATACTCTTTCTCTTGGTCAATCCAGTCCTTAGAATTTTCGTAATTTTCTTTCTGAAGTTCCTTGTATACCGAATAAGCATTCTTTTCCGCTTTGGTTCTTTCTTCCGTACCCTCAGCATATTTAGCAATAACCGCTTCCCAAATTTCAAGTTCTTCAGCAAGGCTCAATTCGTTAAATGCTTTGGCATCCTGAACCCATTTTTCAACGTCTTCATATGTTTTTTCCGCCACCGCTATAACTTTTTGACCCATATCTTCGGTCCAATAAACAGCTTGATATGTGGAATCGCGTATACCTTGTGCAAGTCCCTCTCCTATGTATCGTCCAATTGCCATAAATGCTCTGGATGGCGAATTAATGCCAAATGTATTACGAGCAGAACTTATTACGTCGCCTGCTAATCCGACAGTAGCATTCATTACACGTGAAGTTTGATTTTTATCGGCTATGCCCTTTTCGAGTCCCTCGCCTACACCTCTGCCGATATCCATAAATACCTTTGAGGGCGAGTTGATTTGTAAATTGGTACGAGCCGCTTGCTCAACTTGACTCGCCATTGATTTTGCCGCTGCAACTGCATTTGGAGTACCCGCTCTAATGCCTGCTTCTAACCCAGATGCTATATATGAACCGGCACTGTACATCGAACTGTAATGGCTTTTTATAGCGTCAACCAACCTCGTCATGCATTTGGTTCCGGCAGTCTTAAAGTCTCCGGCTTTATTAGTTATTGCTGATGTGCTGTTTTTAACCATAGATTTTATACCGGATGTAACTTTAGATGAACCGTTTTTAAACGAGTCGGCAAATTTGTCGACCGCAGTCCTTCCGAGTTTAGCCAATGCATTTGTAAGTCCGCTTAATTGTGATGTTACACCAGATATATTAATACCCGAAACCGTATTTGAAAAATCGACAAGACTGCCACCAAATTTGACAAGGTTTGAACCGAATGTGTCTATGCTGTTATCGCCAGCAAATAGACTAATAAATCCTCCATTTTTAGGTATTGTTTTTGCCAAATCCGAAAGTGCTTGTCCTGCTGATACCGACTTTTGTATGCCGCTTACATTGATACTTGATACGGTGTCACCATAATCTTTAATTCCTTTTCCAAACGATACAATTTTCGTACCAAAGACATCAATGTCATTTTGACCAGCAAAGAATCCTATAACTCCTCCGCTATTCGGCAAAGTTTTTGCCAAATCCGAAAGTGCTTGTCCTGCATCGACTGAACGCTGAATGCCCGAAGTGTTAATATTTGCAACCGTATCGCCGTACTCTGTAATGCCCTTGCCAAATAGAACCAATCGCTTACCAAAATCATCGATATTATTTTCTCCGGCAAAGAATCCTATAACTCCTCCACTATTCGGAAGCGTCTTGGCTAAATCAGCTAAAGCTCTTCCGGCGTCAACAGATTGTTGTATGCCGCTTACATCTATACCGGAGACAACATCTCCATAAGCTTTGATAGCTTCTCCAAATGGTACGAGTTGTTCTCCGAATGTCGACAAAGATGAACCACCTGTCAACCAAGACGAAATGCCCTCGATCAATCCGGCACCCGTTAATATGAGAATTGTTTCCGCTAAAGTTTTTACAGCCGTTGCGGTGCTTTCATCTAAGCCGCTTACTCCGTCGAAGAAAGGTTGCATGCTCGTCATGAAAGCAGACAAATTATTACCAATTTCGGGCAATCCGGAAGTAACTCCACCTAAAAATCCTCCAATTATATTACCAAAAAACGAGCCAAGTCCGTATCCAATTTGTTCAAGCACAGACATACCGGTTGTAAGCCATGTTTGCATATCAGGTATATAAGCACACAAAGCACCTATACCGACCATCAAACCGCCTATGCCCGCTATCAATGTTGCTAAAGCTCCGATTCCTATAAATGCTGCCGGACCACCAAGACCGACTAATGTAAGTATAGCCAATGCGCCCGACATTGCGAGTAACAATGTGGACAGAGACATGGCTGTTTCGATGGATGACTGGATGTTAAAGTACGACATTAAGCCCAATATCGCACCCAACTCGGCTACAACCAGTCCAAGCAAAGCCATTGAACCGATGGCTGAAGCTGATACACCCTGAATTTTTGATAATATAGCCAATGCGCCCGACATTGCGAGTAACAAGGTCGATAGTGCAACTGCTGTTGGTATAAGTGTTTCTGCCGGAATACCCGACAATACATATAAAACCCCTGCGAGCAACCCAATCGCCACGCTCATCGCTATGATGGTTCCCATCGCACCGCTTACATTCGACGCCATTTTTTCAACCAAAGCAAACATACCCATAACCATAGATAATGCTATGGTTGCTGCCGCAAGTTTACCCGTGTCTATAAATGAAAGTGCTGCTATAGAGGCTGCCATTATTCCAATCGCCACGCTCATCGCTATGATATTACCCTTACAATCCTGCGCGCCTTTTGTAGCACGCGTCATAGCTACCATCATTGCAGACAAAAGACCGACTGCAATAATTCCTTTTGCCAATCCTTTAGTGTCTATCAAACTTAAAACAATCGCTACTCCTGCTAAAATACCAATCGACAACGACATCGCAAGCAAAGTAGCGGCTACCCCTTTGAGGTCGTTTCCTCCGGCAAGTCGCGTTGCAGCCATTAATCCTGTAATGATACCACCAAACAGCGTTATACAAATAATACCTTTAGCAATTTCACCCGGCTGCATATTAGCAACCATTTTGATTGTTAAACTCATAAGCATCATTGCCGCCGATATTGCCAAAATCGATGAACCAATTTTTCCGACATTTTTACCGATGAGTTTTGTCGCGGCCATCAATCCCGTAATTAAACCGCCGAATAGTGTCATGCAAATAATGCCTTTGGTGATTTCACCCGGCTCTAAGCCGGACACAAGTTTAATAACGCCTACCATTAAAGCCATCGCAGCAGCTACACCGAGTATGGTGCTGCCCATTTTAACGACGCCTTTTCCGGCAAGTTTTGTCGCCGCCATCAATCCGGTAATTAAACCGCCGAATAGTGTCATGCAAATAATGCCCTTTGTTATTTCTTCGGGTTTTAGTCCGGATATTGCTTTTATGATTGTTGTCATCAACAGCATCGTGGCAGCAATAGCGAGCATGGTCGCACCGGCTTTTCCGATATTTTTTGCACCTCGCCCTTTTGTAAGTGTCCCGAGAGCCAAAAGAATTCCTGACAATCCTACTATCATAGCTGTAAGACCGCCTAAAACCGGGGCAACGTTGCTTTCGTTTAAAAACTCAAGCTTTTTGATCGCAGCACCCATTATATACAGTGATGCTGCCAGTCCAACAAATACCAACGCGAGTTTACCAAATCCTTCGCCCGATATATTCATTTTACTTACGGCAAAAGATAAAACTCCGAGTATGGCTGCTAATGCTCCCAATGCGCCAATTGCACCCCATAATTTATCAGTTTCCAATTGCGCAAGCACATACACCGAACCCGACAGTATGCCTATGGCTATGGCAAGCTCCATAACAGTTTTAGACATATTGCTCCATTTATTCGGTTTTATTTTTTCCGATAATGCATCAAAGAATCCGCCTATGCTGTTGGTCATACGTCCTATGCCAGCTGCCGGAGCAGCAAAAGCTTTTATAGTATTTAACAAATTATTTGCTGTATAAAATATTCCACCAGCTATACCAACAGCAAACACTTTACTAAAATCGATTTGACTGAGAATATCTATGCATTTTTGCCCAATGTTTCCAAACAATGAAAATAATGCATCAATTCCGCTTTTTACGCCGTTTATAAAACCCCGTATAACATTTTCGCCAATAGCAAAGAACTCTGTAGACGGAGAGTGTATACCAAGAACCCCTTTTATAGCATTTAGTATACTTTTTCCCAGCTCAATCATTACATTCGCAACGGTTGAAATCCCACTTTTTAAACCTTTTACAAGACCACTGATGATATATTGCGGAATATTATCGGTTTCTTTTAAACCGTCAATCCATTTGCTGACGGACGAAATAGCGGATTCCAAAATAGATTTAAAGTTTTTAATTCCATTTTGAATTATCTCATTATTCTTTATCCAAGTGCTTATTGCTTGAGAAACCGATTTAATTATTGGAACAATTGTGTTAATCGCTTTACCAAGTAGGTTATGTTCTTTTACCCAATCTCTGAATTTGATTATCGCTTCGCTCACATAAGCTGTAACGTCAAGAATGTTTATGTTAAACGCACTAAGAACTGCTGATAATACTCGGAACGCCGTCCCCAATGCACCTCCAACAAATGACCGAATCAAATCCAATGCAGCAAACAAGCCTTTGAATGTTATTTTTAACTTTTCAGCATTTTCTTCTGAAAGAATTAGCTTTTGTGAAAAAGAGTGTATTCCTTCAGCTACTTTAGAAAATACTTCAGTTGAAATAGGCTTAACCATTTCAGTCCAAGCCTTTTTCACAGCATCCATAACAATGGATAACCCTTTTAAAGCGTTTCTAAAAGCGTCGATAATCAATTCTTTTCCGCTTGGTTTTGTCATTTTATCTATGAGCTTGTTTATGGGAGTCCCTGTTTTTTCAGCCTCATCGGCAAGTTCGCGAATTTTCGCCGCTTGTTCTTCCGTATATCCGATGCTTTGCAATTCTTCCTTTGAAAGTCCCGATATAGCATTTGTTAGTTCTTCAGCGGATATATTACAATCCTTCCACGTTTTTCCGTTACGTTCCCAAACATAATTTACGAGCTTCTGCATTGTTGCGTACTCGTAACCCGCATCCGTTAAAGCTTTCACCCTTGCCGCACCGTTTCCATAATCGCCGTTTATAATTTCTTTGGTAACTTTGTTGAATGTTTCAAGTTTTCCGGTAATTTCGGTCGCGGTTGCAGAAGCGTATTTTCCAACTCCGACAAAGCTTTTTAGTGTTTCAATAATAATATTTTTAGATATTTTACCCGCCGACATTACTTTGCCGAGCGAACCGTATTTCTTTATAAGAGCATCAACCGATACACCATGCTTATTTGCTACTTCGGAAAGCCGACTTTGGAAATCATCCATTGAAATATCGGCATCTTCCAGCTTGCGACCGAACTTATCCCATTTCGAACTAAAGACGTTCATCATTTTGTCAATGGACGATTTAATATCAAGCTTTGTTAAAAAAGCTGTCAAGGCATTCGCCATAGCAGTCACGCCCTTAACGAATAAGTCCGCCATAGGCTGAATTGCAACTTTGATATCATTTATACGTTGACGTACAGCGTTAAATAACTGAACTAATGCTCCGTTTTGTTCGACCAACGGTGAAATAAACAATGCACCGATTCTTGCTAACGCAGCTCGAATATTTGAAAGTGCTCCTGTAAATGTCTCATTAGCTTTTTTAGCGTGCTCGCCAAAAGCGTTGTCCATTGCGTCGGCGAAAGTCTGAAAATCTAATTTACCTTTGGTAACCATATCTCGAACTTCCGCTTCGGATTTATTCAGATAAGTACCCAATGTAGCGGCAGCATTCATACCTCTGGATGAAAGAGATAACAAATCATCACCCATAAGTCGCCCTTGACCTGCTACTTTTGTGAATATCCTTCCTATTTCTTCATATTCGCTATTAGTCATTGCGGCTACGCCCGCTACCGCTCGTAATGACGAGAACATTTTGTCACCCGCACGCATACCGGATGCTGCCAACTGTGAAGCAACTTTTGCTGCCGCATCCAAACTATATGCTGTACCGTCAACGGAATCATTTACGTTTTTCATTACTGCGGCAACAGCTTCTTCATCTTTTAATAAACCTTGAAGCTGAAAATGTGCATTTTCAAGATTCATAGCTCTTTTTTTACCACCGCCGATAATACCGTCGGTTATAAAGCTCGAAGCTTTGCTTGCAAGGTTCATCATCGAATCGGTTATATTTTCAATAACCCGCATTCCGACAATACCCAACGTTGAAAAACGTTTCTGAAGGGCTTCCACTCCGGAGGCTATGCTGTCAAATGATACTTCTTTCGTTGCTTTATTAATATTTTCAAGCCCTTTAGACGCATCACCGAGTTTTAGACTGTTTTTTAATTTATCCAATGTAGACATACTCGTTGCTACATTAGCCTCAAATTGTTTGTTGTCGAATCGCATTTCAACAACTCTTTCGTCAACCGTTTTACTCATGCATTTGTAACCTCCCTCCACGCATCTTCCGCAATTTTATCGAAAAGCGGCAGGATTGCGGGATTAATATAATCTCGTCCTTGAACCCATCCGCCATTTCTTGTGCCGTGTCCATATTGCAAAATTATCGCAATAGGAACACCTTTATTTACATTTGAATTGTAAAAATTAATAGAGGCTGAACCTTGAGCGTGGTCTATTTCATAGTACCAAGAACTCGCCGTTTTCCCCGAATCTATCGGTGTAGCAGACGCAAGGGCGGCTACACCTTCGCGACCATATTTATCAAGTTCGCCAAGTTTCACGGCTTCTTTAACCCTCTCGAAATATCGCGTTAACTTTGAAAAGTCGCCCTTTTGTCTGAAACTAATCATTTTGATTTCTCCTTGTAATTTTTTAGTTATCGAACGCACCGCTTCTATCAAGAATTACAAGTATTCGAAGCATATTCATATCGAGATTCAATTTTCCTTCTTCGTCACCCTTTAAGTAACCTTTGTCGTAAAGTTTACTTATTGTGGGTTTAGCCCAATCAGGCATATTGTCATCAATCCAAGCGTAGATCATTGGATTTTTAAGTTCATTAATATCGTTTGTTAATTTAGCAATCATAGATTTCAATTCTTCATACTGACTCACTGTTAATCCCTCCGTTTGCAGTTTTTGCTTAAATTCATACCATTTCACCCAATTGTTTTTGCTCATGGAAGCCGGACAATTTTTACGGCTGGCATCGTAATGCCGGACAACTCTTTCAATTGGTATACTCAACTCTTTCATAAGCTCTTTTACGAGACTTATCGTTTTCATTATCGCTATATCTCGATTTCCGTCAGAATTAATACAAATTTCAATTCCTATTGAATTACGGTTCGTTATACCGTATTTCCCGTATCCGTCTCCGCAATGCCACGTATAATATTTGTAGTAATCATTTATACATAACACTTGCGTGCTATCCACGAAAAAGTCTGCTGACGAAGAACGGTCACCACCGTTAAAATAGTTGAAATGTGCTTGGGCGTTTGCTCCGACAGCCGAATTACCGGTATCATGAATAACTATATATTTGATTTTTTCACTACCGCGAGCTGAACGGTTATATGCTATCTGTTTAATATTTCTCATAAAAAATCACCCCTTTGAATTAAACTTTTTTCTTCGAGCAGCATTTAAAGCTGCTGTTTGGCTCATAATCTCTTTTTTGCTTCGTTTCTTTTGAGGTCTGTTTTTAATATCGCAAACTCTGATAAGCGTCATTAATTTGTTTAAATGCCACTTTTGATATTCAGACGGTATATTAAAAGCAATCATCCAATAATAAATAATTTCACTGGTTATTTGCTTGTTTTTTCCTGCTTTATGTTCATTCTCACTAAACCATGTTGCGGTCATAGGAGCATCTATATAATCGTTAATTTGTTTCAAATTTTCTCGTGTAAGAAATTTATAAACATCGGGATTAACGTTTTGTGTTATCGTCATACACCGCACATAGTCTATAATTTCTTCATGCGTTTTTTCCTGTTTGGAAAGAAAGGGTTTACGCCATTTCGATTCCCATCTTGAAAGTGAAACAAGAGAATGCTCCAAGACAAGTTTTTGCTCTTTAGTCGTTATAAACTGTTCGTTTATTTCATCCCATTGTTCAATGGCCGGTATGGTAATATGAAGCATTCTCGTTCACCTCCATGTTTTTATTTATTTGTGGCCGCTATTTCTTTTTGTGAGCTAACGCTTTTAGGAATAATTCCATTTACAAATTCGGCAGCCTTAACGTCATTTGTCGCAAGCTCCATAAATAACTTTGAATATGCTTCGGTCTGCGAAAAAGCCGTTGAAAGTTCTTCAGATTTAACAAATCTCTTGCCATCCGGGCTTTTTTCACCGTAAGCCTTTAACAAAAGTTCCTTGAAAATCTTCATGATGGTCGGTGTATCCTGAGCTGCGATAATCTTCTTAATCATCTCGGAAAATCCGCCGGTTGTACCGTACTCCATTTCCATCAATTCAGCTTCCGTAAGATTAAAATAGAAATCTTCTTCTCTTTCGATTTCATTGCAATCAACATATTTAATAGTCTTTTTTAACATAATATTTTTCTCCTTTCGATTTTAAAAAAGCGGAGATGCTGTTAAAACACCTCCGCCGATATTTAATGTTTTATTAACCAGCCGTAAAGATTGTAGCGAGTTCGTCCGGAAGAGGCAGCCTCGGTTCCTTAGCTGTTTCCGTTCCACCATCTGTTCCGTACAAAATGTCTTCGAGTTTCTTCAATTCTTCAGCACTCACCTTTGTACTATCAATGGTTACAGAAGCTGTCGGCTTGAAAGATCCGGTTGTAACCTCGACGGGCGTTGTTGAAATTTCCCACGAGAAAGTGATAGCATCCGGCGAATCATTAATGGTTTCGTATCCTTTTTCGGATGGAGAAGCCATAGCTCCATAAATCAAATGAATCTTATAGCCATGATCTGAACCATCAGTATCATTACCAAGTCTTGTAGTATAAGCCATACCAAACATTGATCGCTTCTGCTGACCGATCGAAACACCTTTTGCAAGTTCGCTTTCGCCGTTACACTTCTTAAATTCATCAGGATACATATAAGCCTCAACCGTTGCCCCAAACTCTTCGGTAGACATAAGATTAAGGTATTTAATATTATCTGCCCACAAAGCGGTAGGTTCAGCACCAGAAGGACTTTCGGTTACTCCTGTAAGACCATTCCACGGTACACCTTTCGCATATGCTCCTTCAGCAAACGGATACAATACTCCTTTTTCGACACCGGTTTCGTAAAGTCTCTCGCCGGTTTTGTCCCATACAATTCTACTCATTGAATTATCCTCCTTTAAAAATATAATAGAAATACATTGTGATTAAGATTTTCGGACTGATAGTTTCTTATAAATCTGCACTTTGGATAATTGGCAAGTTTATCGATAAATTCACTATCAGGATTTTTATCTATCAAAATTACCATATAAGCATAGTTTTGAATATATGGCAAATTATCCCCGTAGCCGTTATCAATGTTATTTATCGAATAGACTATTGCGGGGTATTTCATTTTAACCGTTTCCGGAGGCTGATAATAAACATTTCGACTTCCTAAAATATCACAAAGGACTTCATGCAATTCGAGTCGTTTATTCATTATACACACCCCCAATGGTTAAAATTAATCTTGGATATTGAACTTCAACAGATGTTATTTTCCATTTAGCATCGGACATATCGAAACGCACATAACGCATTAAATGAAAATTATCTCTGGCATATGGGTCGGCTACTATGCTAACTTCGTTAGAAATGTTTATATTATCATTTAACCGTTCGGAAGATTGAAACTTGTTAATGTTTCTAAGCAAATCACCAGAATACTCTCGTTCCGTTATATCTTCCTCCCAAACGCCGGGAGTCACTTCCTTTGTTTCAGAGTAGCCGATTGTCCCATAAAATTTAGCCATTTTGAAATTCCTCCGCGAATCAGTCTTTCACAGAACTAAGTGTTGCAAGCACGGCTGTTGTAGCGGTTGACTTGTCGGCAGTCACATATGTAATGGTGCCAACGCTGCTCTTTACAACAAAGCTTATGGGCTTATAATATTCACCGCCAATTACAATAACCGCACCTTTTAAAAAAGCATCTTTAAGATCGCTTGTCTTAAATTTCTCTGTGCAATCCGAATCCACATAAGCGGCTGTATCGCTTGCTTTTCCGTAAACACAAATTGCTCTTACATGAATGTCTTTTGCATCCTCATAAATTCTATCCATTTTAGATATCCTCCTTTAAAAATATATTTACTCCGACTTCAATACGATAGCGGAATAAGGCTTTGTTAATGCTCCCGAGCAACGCGTCTCAATAAGATACTTCATCTGGTTGTAGTCGATATCGAAATCGTCAAACATGTTAACTGCTCCGCCCTTATCGGCACCAACGTTATAGTCATTAAGGTCAACGATAACGCCATATACCTTATCGGGAATTATGCTCGCAGGAACTCTTACGATTCTGTTTACATTCATTGCAAGTGCAAGTTCATTCATATCCTTATACATACGATGACCGTCAGCATCTTCAAGAAGAAGCATATCGGTAATGGTAGAGGATGCCGCATACAAAGTTGTATTACCTGAACCCTCGTAATCATCCTGAGCTTTAACCGCCGATGTAATCAGTGCATGACCAAGTTTCTCGTTAGCTTCAGGAGTAACTACCTTTTTAATAGTATAAAGTTCCGCATCCGCAACGATAGGAATAATGTTTGTTTCAGAAATTTTATCCTCAGAAAGAGTCGAACGACCATCGCCAAAGAGAATTGCACGAGCAATTTCCTCATTAAGCATCATTCTCATTTCACCCTTGAGCCAAGCAATAACATCCAAACCTGTAATATCAAGTACGTCATCGCGATCCATTTTCTGCTTTTTGTAAACAGTGGTGGGATCAACAGTTCTTTTAAGAAGACCGAAAACTTCCTCTTTCTTAAGCTTGCCCTTCATATAACCCTTAGCTCTGGCTTCATCTTCACGAAGATCGGCAAATACCATTTTTATACGGCTAAACGGAGTATGATGCACTCCATTCATAACAGTATCAACCCAGCCGTCAGGCTGTCTTTTAATAAACTGCGGTGTCTCACCGTTTACAGACTGACACTCGGGGAAGAGCATATCAACCTGATCAATACCATATTCTGCCGTATGTGCGAGGAAGCTTTCTTTTAAACTTCCATAACGCCTACCGTCACCGATAATCTCAGCAACAGCAGAGTGGCTGAGAATATTCTTTTTGTTCTTCTGACCATCCTGATCGAATACATTATGTTTCATTACTTTGTCCTCCTTATTGGAATCATTATTTTTTGTTTTATCATCAGAAGTTTCTTTTTTATCTTCCGATTTACCTTTAATGAGCGCTTCACCGATCATATTTTCAACAACTTTTTTCTGTTTATCAGTTAATGTGTTGTATATATCTCGAATCGTTTCGCCGTCGGATTTATTCTCTTGTTTGTCGTCCGACTTCTTTTCTTTGTCATCGCTGTTGTCTTTTTGCGGTTCCGCAGAATGATAAAGCATGATGTTTTCATCATAACCAAGAATAAGTCCGGCATCTTCTCCGTCTCCATGAGCCATCACCTCATCGATGAATGCCCCCGGATTAGCTCCGGCAAGAACAAGACTTAATTCTCTGATATAGCCGTGAATAACATCTTTGCCTACTTCCATAAGACCGTTGGCCCATATAGACAATGATCTGACATCTCCGTGCTGTACAAGAGACTTAGCTGTTTTTCCTTTCTCCGTGTCGTTAAATACGCAATATGCATATACACCTTCGTCACGATTTTCAAGCAAAGCGTGTCCCAATACATTTTCGGGACCGGAATGATTGTGGTCCCATACCAAAGGAACTTCCGCTCCATCATTGCCTTTAAAGGCGTTTTTTCGGATTGTTCTGCCGTCAGCGCAGAGCATATCATTTCTCGTGGCCCAGCCACTGAAATCATACTTTTCTCCCATTTTGATTTTCCTCCTTTATTTTTTGTTTGATTTTTTCCAGATTGTCTGTTTCCGAAGAAGTTTGTTCATCTTCGTTCGGACGACTTAAATTCTTATTCCGTAATTCATCCGCTTTTGGATCGTCAGACGGTTTCATACCAATTTTCTGTCTTACTTCATTTGAAGACATTATCTCATTACGAGTAAATTTATCTGTAATTTCAGCAAGATCGTTAACCGGAACAAGTTTAAACGGATCTCTATAAAATTCTATAGACTGGTGTTGTGTTCGAGCTGTCTTTGTGAGAAACTTACGTTTCATCTCGACAACAATCGCTGATAATATAGGTTCGATTGTTCTGCTATGATAATTCAGCATTACTTTATCGTCGGCTGTGCCATCCAATATACTTTGAGTGATTCCTAACTGGCTATATAGCATTCTCGTTAAATATTCAATCTGGGTCATTAGATTGTTTTCAACCGAACGATTTAACTGCGTGATTCTTTCTGTACCATCGGTATATGCAATACCGTATTTACTACCGGATAATTGATTTTCTATATCTTTTCGCCTATTTTCAGCTTGTACACGTCTCGCTTCTGTTTTTATAACGTAGGGAAGCTGTATGATGAGATCGAGTTTACCGCTGCTGCTTTGCTCATCCACAACATCCAATAGATTAAGTTTACGTATTAAACGCTGCATTGTTGAATTTGGTTCGTTGATTACTGCATATAAAGGGTTTTCAATAATAGCTACCATACTTTTGGGTAGCACAACTTCCATCCTTCTGCCAACGCTTTCGTTATATACTTGAACTCTTACATGCTGTGGATACCATTCCACAATTTTACCCGTTCGGATTTTTTCAATACCGTAAGAACTCGTGAACTCCGGATTATCATCGGTATCAGTGGGAACGATAGCAACACTGCCTTCGTCAAACATCGACATTACTACGTCTTGAATAAATGCTCTCGCCGTTTGATCAATATTTGCTTCGAGAGTTAAGCAGTTGTTTAAAAGCGAATTAATCGCCTCTAAAAAACGTCCGTTCTCATCTAACCGTACGTGTTGAATGTCTATTAAAGACACATCCATCGCAATACGATTGTAAATCGGCGTAACTATAGATTGTGAATTACCTCTGGTCATTCTTACCCTGTCGGGGCGGTATGACGAACCGTTTCCGGTTTGCTTGTAATACTTAAACGAATTATTATCCCTAAATGCATTCCAAGCATGTTTTATTCTTGAACCCAAAGAAATCTCCATTTCGTTTCTCACCTCCTTACTCGAACGCGTCTTTATTACGCTTATACGCCTCATAAGCATCCATCATTGCTGCAACGGCATCAATTTTTGCATCTCGGCGTTTTTTCAAAAGTTTTCTGTTACCGTTGGTGTCTTCCATAACGATGCAGTTACCCATAGCAAATGTCATAAGACCCTCGTCGAACAAAAGCATACCTTCTTCTGATAGTTTCTTTAATTCGCCAAGAGGAACAGTTTCAGTTTTTGCACCCTGCACAACTGTTTCAAGTCCCCATTGTCCATTTTCGCTTTCCCAACGGTTCACAAACTCTTTAGCATTATACGGATCGAAACCGAAACACCTTACATCGTAGCCGCGTTCGGCTATATGATTATCCAGATCCTCATATACTTCCATCATATCAAGAATTGTCCCCTCAAGGACAATAAGACTGCCTTCGTTCATAAATTCCTCGTATTTATTTCGCATTGCCAACGGTAGCTTATCAAGCGTTAACTTTGAAACATAATTACGCGTCTTAACTCCAAACGAACCATTCGACAACGGGAATAAAAAAGTAAAGGCGCAGAAGTCATCTCCTTGAGATAAATCTGCACCCAATGAACAAGGCATTTGCCAATATTCTCTTTTTTTATGCGGAAGCGTTTCTTCATAAGTAAAGAAATATGTATAACCCTCCATAGGCAAGCCAAAGCGTTTAGCCAGAATATCATTTCTTGCTGCCGGAGCTTTCTCAGCTCTTTCAACATCAAGTTGATAAGTTTCGTAGCTAACGGTTTTACCGAGGTTGGGGTTGGCTTTTAACCACATATCAGGATTACCAACCTCATCGACAGAATCAAGTTTATACCACCAAATAGAAACATGCGGGTTTATATATTCTCCTTTGAGTATATCCATTAACTCCATTTTGATTGTATCACCCGGACCATTTCTAACGGTACCCTCGGAGCTAACTGCGATGATCACATAATCATCGTTTTTTGATGCGCCTTGTTCGAGAGCACCTATAACATCTTCTCGGACATCGCCCGATAGCCATTCATCGACCGTGTTGATTTTACTATTTAATCCCTGAAGCTTGTCTATCGACATCGGACGAATTTCACAAAGCGAACCTGTCAAGAAATTTTCTACACCTTTTTTTGTCGCAGCTAATTTAACACGATTAGCCTTTGAACCCGTTGTATTCTGTAAAGATCCCTCTGTTAGAAATTGAAACAACGGACCTCTCGCTCTTGTTATAGAAGTTCGCATAGGAGCAAGAACTTCCTCAGCCTGACGCATAGTAGGGGAGGTATGTACCTGATGAGTCGTAGACGTATCAACATTCAAATAATAGTTGTGAATGTATGATTCGTACTGTGACTTTGCCGCACCTCTTGCGATGATGAGATATTGTTTCTTTATCAGCCGTTTTTTGATTCTCTTTCGGACATAATGACCACCATGACCATTCGGATTAGGTTCATACACACTTTTGTCTACAAAGTAATACCAACCAAGTAAATCTTCTGCCCATACCTTAAACGTGTCTAAAAGTTTTAAATCTCTGCCATCAGTTAAAGTTAATTCTGCTTCACAAAACTTTATAAAACCCTCAACCGCTTGATCATCGTACCAAATGCCCGGATTTGCAATCAAATCATCAACGCGTTTCATCTGCATATCTATTTCTTTGCATACTGGAATCTCGCCTCTAATCACGGCATCTCTGAACATACCGTAATATTTAGGGACTGCGGTGTTGGATAATGCCATACAATATCACCTACTTATCCTTTTGTCCCTTTTTAGGATTTACGACATCCGAACCAGCAAGTTTATTCACCATACTTCCCATAGCATAGGTAACGGCTTGTGTTGCGATGTTTTTACCCGATTTCTCAAGAACATCTATGACAAACGCCTTACCCTTGCTCGTTTTTGCTTGTTCTCTGGGTTTAGATAAATCGCTATACTTTTTTTCGAGTTCAAGTCGAGTAATTTTATCTCTTAACTCCGAATCAGACATTTCCTTAACAGATTTTTTAGAAGCTGTCGAGGACGAAGAATGGCTTGACGATGTTTCGGATGATTTACCAACTTCTCCTGTTTGAACGCGCCTTTTGCCGGCTGGGGTTAACGAACCGTCTTTGTTTTGATAACGTCGAACACCCCACTTCATTCCGAGAATACCATGATGCATAAGCTCGTTATTATCCATTTTGATTTTCCTCCTTTATTTCGGGGTCGACAGTTACATTGATTCGCCATTCGAGTTCACTTATCTGACGATTAATTGCTTCAATGGACGCTGTGCCGAGAGGCGGATCAAACAACAGTTTTACTTTTAAATACATATACGATTTCAGCATCTCTAAACGAGAATCCGTGTCCACAAAATCTGACCAAACAGCTGTTTTATCCGATATAGAAAAACCACTTGCTGGTCCGACTCCGAGTTGGGTTAGCACCGAGAATACCGAATTGATATGCATTATAATATCGGGATCGAAGTGGTCATATTCTTCAGTTATACCCAATAATTTTTTGATTGACGTAAGTATGCTGTCCACGTAACTCACCCCTTAAAGTTTAATTGTCACATATTGCTTCATGCAGTAACCGGATTTTCCATTATCACCGATAACGTAATACCAATCATTTGTGGACTTGTTCTCATCAATTTTAAGCGACGTAAGAGATTCCGCCACAAATACCACTTCGGCATTCTTATTCGGATTTTTCCTGACATTAAGTCGGAAACAATCTGTGATTATCCCAATGGGCAGTTTCTTTTCTTCAACCACATCTTCAATAATGTCGACTGCTTCTGCAATGTTATTTATTTCCTTGTTTTTAGCCATTTTGATTTTCCTCCTTCTAATTTTTCCTCCAAGGACAGGTGTCGTTTTTACTCCTCTCCGTAAGCGGTTTTATTAATAAATCTCCATCTCCGTAATGTATAGCATTATGTGTGGATAATTTTGTTGAAACTACATTATTTAAATCAAACACACAATCGTTCATGTTAACGATATCTTTATATGTGATCGGGTTTATATGGTGTATTATTATTGAACCGATTATATCGTACCCCGAAACCCCTAAGTCGCATCCGTTATCTCGAATAATGACTTTATCTCTGAAAGATAACCATTCGGAAGAATGATAAAATTTCTGGTTAACACATCTTGTAAATCCAAATGTTTCTTTACCAACACTCCCATTCAATCGAAGGTACTCGAATCGCTCCTCGAAAGATGGCAATTGTACAAGTTCATCATATGTCCTGATAATCTTCTTCATCGTCATCACCGTTTCCGTGTCCGCTGTAATTCCTCATAGCATTTAAAGCATTGCTGTACAATTCTTCAATGCGTTTAGCAGATTGTAAATTCTGGGTTTTAGCCTCGATAAGCTCTTTCTGTTTTTCTAAAATCTCTTTTTCAATTCGTTCTTTAGTCGAACCGAGCTTCAGATAGTGAGTTATAACTTGTGATGAGGCGGTACCCTCTCTTAATTGCTTTTCTGCCAAATCGGACGCTAAGGATATCAACTGATTTTCTCTGGCTTCGGGTGTCAAAGCCGGACGCATCATCTGTTGTTCGCCAGAGCGTTTTACGGCTTTACCTTTAGCCATACTTGTTATCTCCTTTCCGATTGTTATAAATGGGTTTTAATCGCGAAACGGTAAATATCAATAAGGTTTACGGATACTTTTCGGTAACTTTTAGCAGGGTAAAAGTAAAAGCCTTTTTTCAAAAATATCCCCCGGAGAATTT
>ERZ1034928.78-NODE-78-length-58215-cov-74.102717_pt1 | contig 58215 bp, 74 predicted proteins | sample MGYA00520627_ERZ1034928 | MGnify/ENA primary metagenome ERZ1034928 (study PRJEB33766, sample SAMN09781755) | gut metagenome | biome: gut microbiome | host: Homo sapiens | place: Madagascar | study: EMG produced TPA metagenomics assembly of the PRJNA485056 data set...
ATATTATATATTATATATTTACGCTTATTATAAGCGTAATATTATATATAATTATAGATAATTATTTATGATTATAGTTATTATAACTGTATGTGATAAAGAATAGGAAAACATCCAAGTTAAAAACTTTGGATGCTATTACTATTATTAGTAGTGTCTTTCTTTTCTTCTTTTATTACACCGTTTTCTTTTAATTCTTCAGTTAGACTAAATACAGCACCTTCAATTAAAGATCTTAAATATTCATTATTTGTTAATGTTGGAAATTTTGCAAGAACTTGCTTAACAACATATTCATATTTTTCAGGACCCATCTTCTTTCCTTGATTTGGATATAATTGTTCAGCAGCTCTTACTACTTTAGAAATATATGTATTTATTCTATTTTCTTTGATTTTAGTTTTTAACTTTGCAAATAGTATTGATGCATATGTAATTAATAGTGTAGCTAAAGCTGAACCTAATATCTTAAGTCCATAATTTAATATTTCACTCCAATTCATAAATTATTCTCCTTTTATTACATTTGCAATATTTTGAACAACTTTTTTATCTTCTTTTTCTTGGTTTCTTTTTATCTCTTTTCTAATTATTAAATCACATTCAATATTTCCAAACATCGGCAATGTAAATGCAATTAAAATTATAATAAAGTAAAGAGCTACATTTATACTTAAGCAAAATGCTATAAGTGCTAATAAAATAACTTCAGGGAATAATATTTCTAATAATTTTAAGATATTAGTAAATATTATTGAACCTCTACCTACTACATTCATTTCTTTACTTGTTTCATAAGATTGAATACGTCTATTTATTATTTTAGAAATCTTTTGTCCACATAAGAAAGTAATTAATAATAATACAAAGCAAACACCAATTTCAATTTTTCTAGTAGTAGTTAATTCAAAAGCCTTTATCTCTACTTTAGCTAATACAAAAGTCATTACTGTTAAAATCATAGCTAAAACACACATTATTCAACTATTTGTATGTGTGAAGAAATTTTTAAGTTTAGATGAAAATTGCTTGTTTAATATTAGATCTAAAACTCTAAAAATTAAATATAAAATAGCACAACTGATAGTTGACCAGAAAATAGCTTGAGGTGTAAATATTGATGATATTTTTTCACCTATTATTGTAGATTGAATTGATGGTAATGAATATCAAATAATACCGCAAGTTAATATTGATGCTAGAGGTATTGTTAAAATATTCATTATCATAAATAATATATTTTTAAATGTTTTCATTTTATATATCCTTTAATATTCTATTTATTTCAACCAAGTTGGTCTTTCAGGAATAACTTTTGTTTCTGTGACATCTAATCATTGTTGATATCATACTTCAATATCATTATTTTGTTCTTCAGTTAATCTATTATACCAAGGTCTTCCACGATTAATGATTGGAAAGCATTCTTCTTCTCGTTGTTCTCGTAACAAATCAAGTTTTTCTTCTTCTGTCAATTCTTTTGGCTCTTCAATAATCTCTTGTGGAGTAAAGTCAATATCTTCCCACGCCGTGCCATTCCATATTGCTTTATGGTTTTCTGCAACTTGTGGTGGGGCAATTAAAGTTGAATTTGCTGGTTGGAGATAAATTTCCTTGTTCTGCAATTCACTTTCGAGTGGATCAAGTTGGCATTCATAAGAATATTTAAGCTCTCCATTTTCATCAAATAAATATGCTACCATAATTTTCTCCTAATATTTTATTGCATAAATCATGGTCAATGCTGGTGGTTGAACCGTTGTTGACTTTCCGTAAATGCTGCTTGACCTAGAAGCATCAAATGATACTCGGGTATTTCTGTCCTTATTCTCACCTCTAGGTGTAACGTTGTTATCATATCAAGTTTGAACAAATACGCCTGTAGGTAAAGTATCATCTTTCCAAGTTTTTGCTCCAAAATCACCTGTAATATTTGGAAGTCCAGCATTCTTAACCGTTCCAGCCACTGCTGAACCTTGAACAAATTTATCAATCAAGTTTGGCAAATTGAAAGTTGTAGAACCATCACCTGCTCCATAGGTAGTTCCTATTACAGCAAATAAATTTGAGTATGTTGTTCTACTTACTGCTGAACCATCACAGTTTAACCAACCCAAAGGACTAGTAGTTGATGCAAATGCAGCTACACAACCAATCAGCTGGTTTTCAAAAATTGGTACTTTTATATTTTGTCCATCTGAACTGAGAAGTTGAACTGGGGCATTAGGCTGAAATACTGCTACTACCTTTTCGGTATTATTTGTATCCCTATGTTTTATATAAAGTTGTGATGGTGTTCCCGAGAAATAAAAACCATTATTCTTACCAGCATCATTCCCACCAATATTTATCTCATTTATAACACGAATGCTACCAGTTATTCTACCACCTGTTAAAGATAATTTATTTGCTAACTCATCTGTTATTGCTGTTAATTCTTTAGTTACCGCATCTTGGCTCATTACATTTTCTGTGCTAGTTCCAGTCGTTTGCTTTACGTCTGGTATATCAGAAACTGTTGCAATATTATCTGATAATCTAGCATCAGGAATTTTTCCTGTATTACCATCTAAAAGTGGATAATCTCAAACTTGCAATGTTTTTGCTGTTGAGTTTATTCCTGCTCCTAATTGGATAGCATCTTGAGATTCAGATTTAGCATTATGCCCTATTCCTATACTATTTTGCTCTTTAGCCTTAGCAGCCACACCTATACCTATTGAATAATCTCCAGAAGCATTTCCTCCGCCACCTTGTATTTTGATAGCGTAGCTTCCTGTAGCATAAGCATTGCTTCCTATTGCTGTGCTGAACCTACCTGCGTTGCATTGTCAACCAACCACTACAGCCGAGTTATCTGTTGCACTATCTACAATATTGTTATAACCAATATTAATTTTATCATTCAAAAACAAAATATTCGAGAATGTTTTAATACCAGATATCTGCTGATCAGTATCGGTAGTGACAAATTTACTTGTATCAACACTTTCAACCCCTAGGTTAGTTCTTGCTTGTGCTTTTTGATCATCTGTTAATGTTTGTTGTATGTATTTTAAAACAGGTGAGCTTTCAGTTAATATTAGACTATCATCAGCTTTGATTCCATCTAGATCAATAACTAAAGAATGCTTATGTTCTTCTGTATCATATGCTTTACCCATTAAAGCCGTAGCACCAGGCATGAATGATAAGCCAATTTCTCCAGATGCATCAGTAAAAGCACCTGCTTGATTGTGAACAACAAGCATATATTGATCATTTTGTGAAAATATGCCAACTCCACCTACGTCAGAATTGGTAGATTTTCAAATATCTATCTCACCTTCGTATGTCGTAAATTCAGAGTTATTAAGTTTATTTAGTTTATTAGTATCTAACTCATTAACTTTATTTACAACTTCAAGTTGACTTGGATTACTTAATAACGTCATTTATCCTTTCCTTATATATTATATACTGAGATTTGTCCTGAGAATTTTGAATCTGATAATATATAGATGTTTGTTCCATCATATTGAACAGTGCACATTACATCTTGATATTTTGTTCCGCTTACAAATTTTCTTGCATTTGAGATAGGTGTTTTAGCACTAACAAGAGTTAATGTATAAATTCCGCTGACAGCATCGCCTCATCTAGAATCTGTATCAGTAAATGTAATATTCTCAATATTCTTAATAACTGCTTTATCTTCAGTAGTAATATTGCCTTCAGCATCTGTTACAACATTTTTATTTGCATTTTCTGTGCCTAGATTTTTGTTTTGTTTAGCATCTAAAGCAGTTTGTGTTGCTGTTGAAATAGGTTTTTCTAAGTCTGATGTATTATTTACATTTCCTAAACCTATTTGTTCTGCAGTTACGCTATGTGGATTATTTTTATCTGCAATATGTTCATTTAATCCAGTTTGAGCTGCGCTTATAGCATCTGTAGCAGCTTTTTGTGAAATTGGATCTGTTGGGCTATCCCCAGTTGCATTTTTAACAGCTGTTTTATCTAATTTAGTTGTTCTTAAATTAGAAACTGTATTCTTTAATGAATCCCAACCTTTAACAGAACCAGTACCATCGCTCTCTGCATAAACTTTACCATCAGTATCAGAACCTAAGATAACACCAGCAGTGGTATTAGTGAACTTGCTTACTGTTTCAGATCCATCATCTTTCCAACCAGTTCCACCTTCATAATAATGCCATACATGTTTAGTTTCTTCAATTACAACTGAAATATCCTGATAAGGTGATGTATATCCTTTTTCTTGAACAAATGCGTCGATTTCATCAGCACTTGGATTTGCTTTTGTGCTATATAATAATCTAACATTTGTATTCTTTAATCTAGCAATATCTGCAGTATTTTGTTTAAATTGAGCGTAATCTGCGCTTGCCATCAAACCAGCGATATCTGTTGTTGCAAGTGGTATTGCTTGACTATCTTCAGTCTCAGATTCATTACTTATATTTCTATATGTAACTTTTACCGCTACATTATCACCTTTAGTTGGTGTTACAACTTCAACAGTTTTAGCAACAGCTACATTGGCTTTACTTACATCTAATTTTGTTGTATCACTTGGGTGAATATGGTCTGCTCTAGCTACGGTATCTAAGGTACCAACATTTGCAGTACCATCCATTTTAATATTTGCAACTTGAGTTTCAAAGTTTTTATTAAATGCAGTATTTTTTGTGAATGCTTTTTCAGCATCAATATTTATTCTTGCATTTTCTTGTTGTTCATTTGTAAGACCTTGAGCTTTTGAATCGTATCTAATATATCTATCATTAGTTAGATCGCTATCTTTTAACTCTAATGAAGCTGTGGTAATGTTTACTGTTTTAGCAGTGATTGTTTGATCTTTACCATTTACTTGAATCTTATCAATTTTACCACCATTAGTGTTTACATAAGCTTCAGTAGCAAAGTTGCTAGTTCCATCTCCATCGTTAGTTAAATCACTTGTTTTGGTTGGAACCGATATGTCTACTGCTTTGTCAACTACTGATAATTCAGTACCGTTTTTCTTGATCTTTTCAATTACGTTAACTTGAGCATTATCAGCAATATTTGTTAATTTTGTTTTATCAGCATCACTAAAATTGTTATCTGATAATACTTTATAATCACTTGTGCTTCCAGTTTTTAAAGCTTTGCTGACTTTATCTTCATCTAAATTAGTAAAGTTTTTATTTAAATTGCTAGCTCATTGAGAACTGGTATCACTAAGCTTTATTTTTTCTAGATCTGCCATCTAATTATTTCTCTCCTTCTAATTTATATTTAACATCAATTCTTATTGATGATTTAAACCTAATGCTATCATCTGGTAGTAATTTATAACTATATATGCAATTTTCATACCCGTTATTTACTTTACCTAAATATGAAAGGCATACTGGGTTCAATAAATTATGAATATTTTGTCGTATCGTATAATAGTAAAAACCATCACCATCTTTCATTCAATCACTAGAATTAATTATTCCATTATATTGAGGATTACCACCTACACCATGCTGATTTACTCATGCTTGTGTGGCAAATGGAGAATTATTATCAGTTCCATCACCGTTATTTTCTAGTTGATTTGTTTTCTTTGGAACTTTTTCTTCAAATTCTTCCTTCGTAACAAAATCTTTTGTATCTAAATCATGAAGTTCAAGTGTGACATTTTCACTACCATCAAAAGTATATGGTTTATAATTTTTTATTATTTTAAGCTTACCTTTTGTTTTTAAGAGATCAGCTTGAATACTATTATCAGAATTATCAACTGTTACGTTAATAGTGTTTGATTTTTTACCTTTGTATTCTCTTTGTTCAACCTCTTTATTTAGCTTTCCATAAAGGTAATCTTGATTTTCATCGTTATTAAATTCTTCGCCTCACATGGTTACCTCCTAAGAAGTTTTTCTTCTTACAACATAGGTATTAGCAAAATCAATATCACTATTATTAATGGTGCCATATTGGAATCCATAAATTTTAAATCCATCATCAACCGATGTTGGTTCAAATCTCGCTAATCCTGAAGCATGAATTTGAAAATAAATTGAACCTGAATTAATTTTCAAAATACAATTATCTATGAAACCGTAGTAAACATTGTAACCATAGCTATCCTTTCCACCTTTTGTAAAAATCACATTTGAATTTTTAATTGATGAGTTTACGGAAAGGTTACTTGTTGTAAAAGATACCTTACCTTCAGCGTCTTTATTTACAGTTAGACAACTATATGGAATATAAACGCTAGATGATGATTTCAATTTGAAAGATAAATATTGAACATCATCTTGTTTCAGAAGATTCAACAAAGCTACGTAGCCAGTAGCAGTAGCGATCTCAAAATCACTTCCTGTGACATCTCCTTCAGTTAATATTTTCTTATCATTGATAAGCACTTGATCTGAAGTTGTAAACTTGATTGGTTTATCTGATCCAGAAATTAAAATATTATCTGCATCAATATTTATACTTTTGTTTTGAGATTGGGCAATTAACCTATTTTTGTTAACATAAATATAACTAGGTAAAGAAGTAGAAAAATCCCCTAAATTAACAGCAGAACCATCAGTTTCTTCAAATCCAGCGAATGGACCTATATTAACATATCTTAATCCATCACTTGATTGTAAACCAATTGTTTTGTCATTTTTTAACTTCCAATAATCTTCTGTTTCATTACTTACAAATTCAGAATTTGTAAGACTTAATCCTATATCGTCAGGCAACCTATCTTTAGGTATTTTTCCTGTTGATAAATCAAGTAGCTGATATGAATATACTTGAAGAGAATTTTCAGTTGCATTTGTACCTTTTCCAAGTTGAATAGCGTTATTTACTGTTGTTTTAGCATTAAAGCCGATAGTTAATGTATCCTGGGCAAATTGTTCGGCACAACCGCCAGATCCTATCCAGATATTATTGCCTCCTTGTGCACCGATACCGAAATTACCGCCTATAGTAATCAATTTATAACCACCGAAAGCATTATTAAATTTACCGCCTATTGATACACTTCCTTCATTGGTCATTGATATTCCATAATCACCAATAAAGTTGATCCCGTGATAATTTGATTGTAAACCTACATTTGTTGTTAGGTTGTTTCCAGTGAATGTTTTTACTCCTGAAATAGTTTGTTCAGTATCGGTAATAACAAATTTTGAAGTATCTATAGTGCTATCTTCAAGCAATATTTTATCTTTAGTACAATATAAAGTAGTTGTTGGGTCATAAGTGATAGTCTGTTGACCTACAGTTATTGAACCTTCAGTAGATAAAGTGTTGTATTGATCTTTTGTTAGCTTTATTATTCCTTTAAAATTATTAGACATTCTTTACTTTTTCCTTATATATAAATTTAGCCTTTGATTTTATTTAGATTAATGAAGAAATATCAATAACTTGAGGGATTTCTTTTAATGTTGCTATGCTTTCGCTATTCAATGTTGCATTTACTGAATTTATTTGTATTCCATTCTTCGAAAGAATTATTGAATTAGCTTTATCAGATGCATAATGCATTATAGATATATCATTTGAAGACATAGTTAGTTGGGCTATGTTTGATTGATCTGCACTGATGACATTACCACCAATTAAATCATTACTTAAAGTAAATAGAGCATTTTTATCTTGAGATCTTACCATCAAGAGACTATTTTCGATATTTTGTTGCCATACATCTATATTGTCGGTATCTTCAACAACGCTTTCAAATGAAGAATTAGTTAAATTAATTCCACTATCTATGGTAATCTCTTTAGCTTCAGATCCATCATAAACACCTTTAATTTGATTGTTTTGTTTGATTGTTAATGAATATGGATTAGGCAATTTTGTAGGTATTTCATTTTTGTCGGCTTTATCAGTATTCAATTTATTTATTGATTGCTCTAATGAAGTATCTTTCTCTTGTCTATCAGCTATTTCTTTTTCAATCAAACCTTTATTAGTTTCTATGTTAGTTGTGTTTTGCGATATATTTGATTTAACTTCACTCCAGCCATTTACAGAACCAATACCGGTTGTTTCTGCATATATTTTTCCATCTTCAGTGGAGCCTTTTATCACACCTGCAGTTTCATTTGTAAAGTTAGAGACAACATCAACACCATCATCTATCCAACCATTTGTTTCATAGTAATACCAAATATGTTTAGTATCTCATACAACAACAGCAATACCTGCAAATGGTTGTTGATATCCTAAATTGGTAACAAATGTATTTATATCATCGGCACTTGGGTTAGATTTTTCTTTATATAATAATCTTTTTGCTGTATTTTCTAAACTAGCTACTTTACTAGATAATGCATTCAATACTTTAACATCTTGCGATGACATTAAACCCGAAAGTTTATCATTAGCTAAAGGTAAAAGGATATTTGAAGTTGATTGTAATCCGCTAACTATGTTTATTTTCGTATTTGATATAGCCAAATAATCAGGATCAGCAGTTTCACTGCTATCTCTAATTAAATTTATATCAGATAATATATCAACGTTTGCTTTTTCAGCATCAAGTTTGCTTTGTTTTAACGCATTATCTTCATCATATCTAGCTGTCTTTTCTTGATCTAGGGCATTTGTCAAAGTTTCAAAATCACTTTTTCTATCTGAAGTTTCTTTGTTTAATGATTGGTTTAAAGTATCAAATGAACTTATTCTCGCTTCGCTCTCAGTAGTTATTTTTTCATTTAATAAATTATCATTAGATTTACGTTCATTTGTCTCTGATATGATTTTACTTGTTAAATCATTAAAATTTGATACTCTTTCACTTTGTTCTTGGTTTATATTAGCTTGAAGTTGATTATCAGCTTGTTCTCTAGCTTTAGCCTCATCCTCAACATCTTGCTTAGTAGCACCACTTTCTTGTGAAGCAATATCTATAGTGATATCTTTAGATCCATCATATATGAAAGATTGACTTTTTCCATTTATAATCAAAGATGCTTTGTTTTTTATAGAATCTACTTGGATTGTATTTTTTTCATTGTCAATCTTTACAATGTTAGTAGAACTTGGGATACCTATATAATCCTTGCTTATTACTTCTTTATTCAATTTTCCATACAAACAATATGCCATCAGCTACTCCGTTATAAAGAACTCTGTTCTTTGAATAATAGTATTTACATCTATTTTATCAGTATCAAGATTATAGATCTTTCCTTTAACTTGATAATAATATTTACCAGGTATTAAACATTTTGTGTCATCATGCTCTATTCTAATCACAATATCGCCATATGAATTGATATCAGCTTTTGTATATTTTTTCTTCAATATTGCATTTTCGAAGTATTGATCAGGTTGCATAACAGCTAAATAAATTTCGTCTTTATCATTAACCGTATAGCGCATAGGCTTGAGATCATTTCCTTGATTTATAAATAAAGGAACTTCAAATGTATCGCCTCTTGTTACCGATAATATATTGTTTTGATCAATTGTAAGAGCCATTTATTTCTTTAACCTCTCATAATTTTCTGAATCTTTTTTCTTAGCATTTTCTAGTAATTCTTTTGAATCCATTAACGCTAATGCTTTTTGTTTTAACTTAAGCTGTTTTTTCTCAATTCTTTCTTGCTTCGTTTCTTTCCATCTTTGCAATAGTTTACTTAAAGCAAAAGACATGCAAGAAAACATTGTTGCTATGAATATGGTATTCATATCTGATGGACTTTTTATAATTTTTATCCATTTTATAAGTCCATATATTCAAGTAGATATAACCCAATGCGTAAAGAAATTAACTAAAAATAAGGTTCCTGCAATTACTAGTATAGAAAAAGCAACTCAATCAATAGATGATGTTTGTCTTAAATTTTTATTTGAAAGTTTCACCGCTTTTATATCCTTATATGTATGTTTAAATTCTTCGCTCATATAAACATTATGTTCTTTTTTCTTTATTTTTATTCCAAAAAAGTTTAATATTTTTAATAAGCTATTCGTTATTAATTTAGTTAATTTCTTTAATGCTGGAATGAAATTTCCAAGTATAAAAAGTATGATAACTACAAAAATTGTCGAAATTATTTGAATCATTAGTTAGCTTTTCATCCTATCGCAAATAGTGTTACTGAGGATTCAACACCACAAACACGTACTTTCATTGATAATGAACTTGATTCAGTTACAGCACAGCTATTATTAGCACTTGCTCCTGATGCTGTATTGTTACACCAGCACATTGGTGATCCATTATCGAACTGATATGGGAATGTATAAACTTGTTCAGTATTACCCGCTATCAAAAATGCTTTATATATAAACATTAAATTACCGAATCTAATTACAGTAGATCCATCTGATGTAGTTTCGGTCGATTGTTTAATATTGAGTTTTTCGGCAAAACTTGTATAATCAATATTTCCAGCATTAGCATCTGCTTTCAATTGATTTGCAGCGTATACAGCTCCACTTGTTATTAGATTTGAACTATTTTCTGTTGGAGCTTCATCTGTTCCTTGAACTTTTAATTTCCAAGCTTTTGTAGATAAAGTTACCGCAATACATTTAGTAAACATCTTATCGGTATTATCTTCACCTTTATGCGTGAATATTAGATAGCCTTTAGCAGTTTGAATATCTTGCAAATCATATTTTTCATTATTCAATAGAATATAAGAACTATTGCTTGATTGCAATATTTGCAATTGTTCATCCGTTATAGTTCCTTGAGTAGCGCTTTCTGGTATATCTGTTAATTCAATATAAGCTTTATTATTAACCCCAATATTTGCACATGCTTGATCTTTTTGCTCTTGTGTTAAAGCTTGGGTTGTATATAATACTGCAGCTGGATTGCTTGAGAAATTCTTTAATTTTCAAGACCAAGTTTTATCTGGCTTTATTGTTATAATGTAAGCAGCAAATACTTCAGTATCACCAGTAGAATAAAAATCGCTTATAAATGAATAATTACCTGATCCATTTAATGGTTCACTTTGCAATCTATAATAAACCCCAGATCTAATTATCATTACGGTCTTATCTGTTTGAATTGTTTGGAATTCTTCGTCAGTTAATGTTCCAGATTCATCACTTAATTCAATATATTTTTGCTTGTCTTGCTTATTATTTACAACTGCAGTTAAACTAGTTAAAGCAGATGTTTCTGCTTTTGTCTTTAGGTCTTTTCTTGTAGCAACAGTGTCATCTGTTAATTCTTCAATATCAATATCAGCTATAGCTGTTGATTTAAGGGCGCCAGCTACTGTTCTTACAGGTATGCTATCATTACTTACAACATCAGACAGTGTATAAGTGTATTGTTCACCTTGTGCATTTACCCCGTAAACTAATTTAGAGCCAGTAGTTGTTATCTTGTCTATCTTACCATTAAGCTGTGATTCAACATAAGCCTTGTTTGCAGCGTCATTATCTTGTGTTGGTGTCTCTACAGATAATGTTCCTGCAGCTGATCTTAAAGCAATTGAATTTGCTTCAGCAGTGTAGGTATAAGGTAAACTAGAATCTTCATTATCAGTTTTTCTTACATATACTCTATTAACTTCATCTGCAGCAAGTTTATTTAATTTTCCATCTAAATCACTTGCTTTTCTTCCACTATCAACAAGAGTATTTTTAGCAGCATTTCAATTAACTAAATTTCCATCAGCTATTGTTTCATCCTTTGTGGCTAATTCTTTTGAATCTAATTTAGCTCCGACATTATTAATAATTAATGTATGTAGGTCTGTTTGAGTATCTTTTCCAATTATATTTACAGATAATTGACCATTTTCATTTGTTACTTGCGAATAATAATCATTGTCATGTTCACTTTGTATTGGCACATAATTTACTAAATCAGCACTTGTAGCAACAATATCATCATTTATTTTTACGGCATCTGATGTAATTGATAATTGTTTTTTATCACCAGCAGCATTTTGAACATCGATTTTAGCGGTACCATCTCCAGCAGATATTATGGTGAAATCTCTCAATATTCCGGTTTCTGCATCCAATTTGAATGTAGTTATTTCAGAATAATCCTTAGAAACTGATACATTTGAAAATGATTTTCCATTTTGATGACTCATAACTAATGTAGCATCTAATTCGTTGGTTGTCCAAGCATCTTCCTTATCTGTTTCACTATCATTATTGATTAATTGAGAATGTTTAAATCCAACTTTGCTGTCAATATCAGATGTGGTAGCTAAAGTTCCAGATTTACTTGGAAATTGTAGTGAATAACCATTATTGCTATCTTGATCAATATTTATTCCATCAGAATTTATTTGTGTAACTTTATCTTTAGTAGCATTTATAAATTTAACGCTGCCTGAATTTACTGTAAGATTACCACTAGCTTCAATATTGCTTTCAAAAATAGTTTCAGCATGGAAATTATTTATACCTGTAAAGTTATTTTGTTCTGTTAAACTAGCTTTATCACTTAAATCAGTTTCTAGGTTAGTTACCTTAGTATCTAATTCATCCAGGCCATTAATACTTATATGTCCTAATAGATCAATTGAACCTTCATATTTTTCATTTGAACCTGTAACTAATCCATGTACACCATCGTTATTAGCATCAGCAATTTTTTCTTGTCCAACATTAGCCCAGCTAAATACAGGTGGTTCACTATCAGGTGTATTTGTTAATATCCAGATATTTCCGTCATATAAGTTTTTAACTTTAGTTTGGTTGAATATTTTTAATCTATCTGTTTGTCCAATTTGAGCCAGAGCGTACTCAGTTATTTTATCTTGAGTTGGATTCTCACCTAGATTAGTAGCATCAAGATAACCACCTAACCCTTTTGTTCTGCTCATCAGATCACTTAATTGATTATCTTGTTTATGATTTCATGTTTCCAAGCTATCTACATCATCATTCAATTGTTGAGTTAAATCACCTATATCTTTATTCAATTCTGTGAATTCATTTTGGATAGATTCGCCGCTTAGCAAAACACCATCTACTCCAACATGAACACCTATAGCTTGTAACACATTATCATTGTTTGGAACTATAGTTTGTGGATCAGTAAGTATGGAGATAGGATCATCTTTAGTGCCTGAACCAATAAACTGCGGATAAGTATAAACTTTCTTCAAGGCTAATTTTTTGTTAGACAATTGAATGCTATCATCATCAGGTAAAAACCCAGATTGGATTGTCTTTGATTCTGCACCGCCATAATTAGTGAAAGTAAAAGTACTATCAGCATTTTCTACTATATCTATCTTTTGTGTATCTGACTTTACTGAATCTATCTTACCATCTAATTGTGTTAATTCATTTTTAACATCTTCAAGGTGTAAGTCATCAATTTTTTTATTTAATTCATCTAATCTTGAACTTAATTGTGAGTCTTTGCCCTTTAATTCAAATAATTTCTCAGGTAAGTTTCTAATAGCACTGATATTATGTGCCCCATAAGCATTTCTATTAGCGAGTTGATTATGATCTATCAGCTTTTTATTTGCAAATTCAATATCTCTTCCATCAACTTTCTTTATAATACTCATTATCAATTTCTCCTATAGAATAAAAAATGTTTATAGCATATTTCGAGTATAGCTATAAACATATCTACATTATTATAAGTTTACCAACCGCTATACAGAAACTTTATCATGTTTCAACAAGCTATATATTTTAAGTTATATTTATAAATTTAGCAAGAAAAAAGAGTGTTTTAGCACTCTTTAATTTTCTATTTTAAATTTAATGTTATAACTCTGTTGTCTGTTATTCTATTCATTCCAAATGTAGCAACTCTTGGTTGTTTTATTATCTCTAAATATTGTTCATGTGTTGTATTATAAACAATGTTTTTATTCGCAAATAATTCAGCATTTCAGCCTGAAGGTAAGCTTTCTGCATCAGTGTATATAGTCAATGAAGTGCTGCTGAATGTTGGTTGATTTGAATTATTGAATACTTCAGCGTCTTTATTTATAAAAGCTGTTTTTAGCGCATCGCATAGGTAGAAAGCGCTTGCACCAATTTCTTTTGCTTTATATAGATCAACATTTTCTAAATAATAAGGTATTACAGCAAACCCCAATTGCTTTATGGTTTCAACATTAGATAAATCAACTTCATATAGATGAAAAGCCATCGCAAAAGCTGCTATTCCAATATCTTTCACGTTATTTAATAATATCTTAGATACTCTGAAATCTTGCATGAATGTTAAACTTAAATCTGGATTAAACATGAAATCGGGTAATTTTGTTACATCATTTCCAATCTCTAGTATACAGCTATCAACACCATTTTGTGTGTTACCTGAATAACTAAAAATATAATTACCTTGATTTACTGTTAAATCTGGGCAGTTAAAATATACATAACGTAGGTTTTCATCAATATTTGCAAATGCATAATTTCCGACATTTGTGAGCGCTTTTTTAAGATTTATTCTTTCTAGCTTTGATGCATTGAATGCTTTTTCACCTATGGATTGAATTAACATCGAATCAAATTCAGTCAATTCACTGTTTTCAAATGCATTGTTATCAATATATTTATAAGTATAAGGAATACTTATTTTTGTTATTTTACTGCTTGAAAAAGCATATTTACCTATTTTAATTATAGGTTTGTTATTATATATCAATGGTAATTTTATTTCTGTAGCTTGACCGATATATCCATTACAAGACTCTTCACTATTATTTCCAATCATATAAGCAGTGCAAACGCTTTCTTCAACTACTTCACCAGCATCATTCACTGGTTTCAAGTTGAATAATTCTATAGGTGTATATCCTATATCAATTACCTTGCTGTTTATTCTCAATACATTAACAGGAACTCTAGTATAGGTTTTGTTCGTAAATAATAAAGTTTGAACTACTGTATTGTTAACTCTTAACATCTTAAATCCTCATTATTCAGTAAATATATCTAAAGTTCCGCTCTCTTCATCAAAAGCAATTCTGATTAATCCAGCCTTTTCAGCACTAGCATATTGGTTATTTTTCACATAAGGTGCTAGCATATCATTAACATTTTCTTCTGTTGTGTATTGAGATAGATTTAAATCAACCCACTCGCCTGTAACTTCACCTTTATTTTTTTGTCTTCCATATACTTTACTATCACTAGGTGCTTCAGGAACAGTAACTTGATTAGCTATTTGATAAGGTAAACTATTCCAATCATTAACACCATCACCTAATTTAAAGAAACCTGTATCAGTTTCTCTACCCGGTTCCCCAGAATCTAGAATTGGGTTGACATTTTTCCAGTTAGCAGCGCTATCTTCTCTAAATCTTATTTTAGTTATCACACTATTTAAGTTACTCATTATATTTTCCCTCGCTATTTATAGGTAGTAATGTTTCATCAAATATTGTCGTACTTGCATTACCTCCTATAATTTTTTGATTGTATCCATCTTCATCTAAAAATGCAGTACCACCGACTATGTATAAATCAGGTGTATTTTCAATCAAATAATATGTAGTATCTTCATCCACGATTTCTTTTTGATTTGTTATAATTGATTGTCTGACACTTAAAGAATCAATGTTTGGTTCTATATGCTTAATATTTAATCCAGAACCTTTTTCTATGATTATTTGTTGATCTAAAACATCAGCTTTGATATCAACTCATTCATTATTTTTTCTGCCGTATACTTTATCATCAACAGGAGCATCTTCGATAAATTTAGATACATCAGGTATTATACCTTTACTATAAGCTGATAATTTCACTTTTAATTTTATATTACTCATCTTACTACCTTTATTTTACATTTAGTGAACATTCTTCCTGATATAATACGGTTCTAGATAATTCTTCACCTGCTCAAACAGTTAATGAACAATAATAAACGCCTCTAACTAATTGTTTAGATATTTCCTTATCTATAGCAAATATTATTTGGGTTGATCCTGCATATGTTTTTGTTATTATTGGCTCACGTCTGAAATTATAAAGTTCAACTGTTACTTGTTTATCTTTCATAAAATCTTGAGCTGTCACATAAATATTTCTATTTCCTGATTCTGGATTTGTAAATTCAGCATCTTCAGTTCATTTATATATGTTATTTAAAGAATCTATAGCTGTGCATGTTCATGATTTTAAATCAACAACATTATAAGCTTTTTGACCAATAACACCAATGGTTTGTTCTGTTGGCGCATCATTTATAGCTGTGTAAATAATTGCATTATCTTCAACAATGATATCGCCAGTTATATCAAATTCAAGATTAATGGTATCACCGTAATACCAATAATATCCAATCAGTTTACCTTCAGCATTGTATTCTTCATATGGTTTTTTAATACATTGTTGAATTAGCTCATCACCACAAGGTTTTGGAGGGCATGGTCTTAAATTATTAGGAACATAATAATCTTGAAGATTATCATACATATCAAACATTCCCATCTTATTACCTCCTATTCCTCTTCAAAGAAATCTAGATTATCAGCTATTTCTTCGCTTTCATTTTCCGCTATATTTCTATCAATTTCATTTTCATTTAAATTGACATTCACTTCGCTTCAAGAAATTTCAGCACCATCATAATAATCTTTATCTTTTTCTGTTTCTTTTATAAGATCATCATAATATTTCTTAGCTGCTTCCTTGTATGCGAAATATTTATTACTTTCATTTTCATTTAAAATTAACTTAACAATATAATATGTTTTAAATCTATTGTTAACTTGATTTACAAATGTGTTCAATTCTTCAGATTCACCGAAGTTTTCTACTAAAAATTTCATTACGTTACCTTACAATGTGCTTTTTATTGCAGATCTATTTGTACATTTATCTAAGTAAGCTTTATTTGCTTTTTCTATTATTTTTTCAGCTACTTGATAATCATAAATATTAAAATCAGTCTGTGTGTTTGAATTCTTGCCTTTGTATAATGATAAGAACTTTACAGCTATCTTTTCTAATTTACGTAAATCTTTTATAGCTTCATCTTTCGCTATACAGATTATTTTATCATCTACCAATCCGTCATCTATTGTTTTTATGACACCAATCGGATAAACATTAACAATATCTAATTTTTGTCTTTTCTTCTTAGATAATAAAATCATATCCAATGGGTCACCATCACCTGCATGCGTTTGAGGAAAGCATCCATAATAGAAAGGATATCTTAATTTTAATTTTCTAACTGCAATCAATTTATCAAATGAATTTTCATCTAATTCATATTTTAATTTACACCCAATTGGTATTTCAATTATGCCTTTATATGCATCATTGTCTTTTAAGCTAATATCCTTGATGTAATTCATTATTATCTACCTTTTATTTTATTTATGCCTTTTCTAGTTATAATTGCTTCATCCATATCATCATATTCGGATAGAATTTCATTTAAAACTTCTGGGTATTGTAATAAAGCAGTTAAATCAATTTTTACACTATCACCAGTATTGTAATCGGTTAATATAAGTTTATCGTTATCATCAAATTCATATCTTTTCGAATGATTCATTATTATCTTAAATCGTCTTATCAAATCTTCATTGAAATTTTCTTTTATTAATTTCATTTTATAATCTCCTAAATAAAAGGTAAATAAGCAACATCATTAACTTTTAACTTTAAATGTGATATATCAATTAACAATATATGCTTTAAATTTATTTTGTATGGTAGAACATCATTAGCTCTCATAGTTAATAGCAATCTATCTATATTATTCGCTTTAAATACTAAATAAATCTGATTGTTTCCTATATTGATAGATTCACCAGCACCATAATTAAATTTGATTTCACCTAGTTTATTTATTTCTTCATAATCCAATTTAATTAAATAATAATGATTATCCGTTAAACTGCAATTTAGGGGTATTTCCAAATTTGTATCAGTACTTGCGATAATACCTACTTTAGCATCTTCAAAATTGGATTTATTAAAATCATTCAAAGAACAATTTAATTCGCTTGTTTCATATAGATTATGATAAGTGTAACCATTCATAAAAAATATATGCTTATCTAGAATATATTTTAATCAAGTGCTTTTATGCCCCTGATTTAAATCAACTAATATTGGGTTATCTATCTTAACTTTATTTATCTTTTCTTTTGATTCAAATATTAAATGAACAGTTATTTTTTCTTGCTTGGCTATATCTATCAATGATATTGATTGCTTTTTATTCAATCTAGGATATCGTCTATTAACATTTAATATCTTACCGTTTTGAATACCGATCAGTATTTCTTTTATATTATTATCGAATATCTTATAATCCCATCTAAAATATAGTTTTGTTTTGTTTGCTAATGTTAATGTTTGTTCTATACCAAATATTTGATCATCTGAAATAAGATAACCATCTTCATATCTACAATTTGTATATTTTCAATTGTTATTAGATTCAAATGAAGTGTCAAATAATAAATTGTAGCTCATTTATATTGAATTATTCCTCTGTGTTTATTAACTCAGCATCTTCATCAGCAACAATAGCAGCTTTAGCTTCTACTTTCTTTTGGGCTTTTTTCTCAGCTTTAATTTTAACTAAATCAGCTTTTTCTGCTTCAGCTTGTTCCTTTAGCTCTTTAGCCAAGCTTATTCTCTTTTGTTGTAGTTCAATTTGCTTATCAACTTTTAACATCTTAGCTTCTAATTTCTTTTCAGCTAGCTCATTTTCTTTTTCACGTTTTAATGAGTCTCTGTTTCTTCTTTGTTCCGATCTCTTATCTAAATCATATTTTTTGTCTGAAACAGCTCTTTTAATTTTTTCTTTCATCATTGTAGTTTCTGTAACAATGAATGGAATAGCAAATACTACTAAAATAGCTAATCCAAATATTGCTAATAGACTAAATAAAATCCAACCAAGTATTTCCATTTTTAATACCTTTTTCCTTTTAAATTTATTACCTTAAACATTAGATATAAATATTTGTAACAATTAATATTGAAAAACTTTTATTTCTTGTTTAAGGTTACTTTTTCTTTGTGATATGTAAATTATTTTTGTTCTTCGTAATCTTTTAATTCAGATGATTCAGTTGTATCATCTAGTTGTTTTTCAGCTTCTTCTTGTCCGTCTTGTATTGATGAGATATTAGGTGAAACTGTATCTAATGCAGCTTGTAATTGTCCAACATGGAGCATTTCCTCATCTGAAATATCTCTAACTACATTAGCAATATCTGGATAAGAATAAGTTTCAGCATTAACAATTATATCATTATAAAGCTTTATTGTATCCCATTCACCATTTATCGCATCAATAAGCATTTGAGCAATTCCGTTATCTTTAATCTTTGGTCCATTTGGATCTACATCTTCAGAAATTGTTTTAACTGTGGACATTGAACTAATTTGAGCTTTAAGACTTTCTGGATCTGTTATTTCTGTTTCAATGATAACTTTTCCATTTTCTTTGATAATTAATTTTTTATCTTCAACTTCAAAGCTTATTGGGGTTCCACTTAATGTTTTTGTTTGATATAGGGCTTCAGTTACATCATGATTAGGTTCATTCGCTATTACTTCATAATCATTATGATCATCTTTTACAATTTTTAATCCAGCTTTCTTAATTTTTTCATTTGTATCATCAGATATCTTACCATATTTTTTCATATCATAATCTACCCATTTTTGATACTCAGCTATATCTGAACCAATGTTTTCTTTTATACCTAAATGTTCATCTTCAAAAGATTCTTTGACTACTTCAAGATCTTTCTCGCCATATCGGGTTGCGAACATTTCAGCTTCTTTCTTAGAAGTAAATCCACCACCTTGTGGAACTTTCTTTCCATCTTTATCTACAACCTTAAAAGTTTTTTCTAACTTGCCGCCGTTTCTCCAAGTTAGATAAACTGTGTTATATGGAATTTTAAAAGCTTTAGATATAATTTCAAATATGCCTTCTCTTACTGCGCTATCGAAGCCTTCTCCATCTTTTGAAGCTATCCTGTAAAAATCTTCTCCTGCTTGCATTTCTGACCATATATTAGCGATAGTTTTTGTCGGATGTATCTTATCTAATTGATATTCTTCTGGAGATATCTCTGCATATACTTCTTTTATTTTTCTTTCAGGCTTAATGTCGAATTGATCATAGAAGTCTTCAAAACTATGTTTTCTATCTGCACTTCCATCTAAGCTCTCACCTTTCCATCCGCTAGCAAATATCGCTTTTTGTTGTTCTCTTGCAGCTTTTTTTGTTTCAAATTCTCCATGAGTTCCTTCTTTACCGCGATTTACTCATTTACCTTTAGATGTTTTTTTGATATCTTCCTCTAGCTCATCATTATCCTCTGCATTTAAAACATGCATGATTTTGTCTCAGTTAGATTCACCTTCAATTGATTCTGAAAGATTGTCAATAATTCCTTCATCTCTTAAACAAGTTTCAATATCATCATAGGTTTCATAAACTTCAGATAAATCTTCGCTAACAACTAGAGACCAGGTTTCATCACCCCATTTATCGTTTTCAAGAATGAAATATCTTTTAACTACTCCTGGTGCTATTGTTATATCATAATTGTCAAAAGATGTCCAGGTATTGGTGTATCCTGGGACTTTAATTTTGACCAATTCATGAATACTTTCTGTTAAACTATTTTCAAATAAATTTTCATTTAAAATCATTTTAATGTCCTTCATTAATTTATGTTTTATCTATAAAATTTAGCATTATTGTTAATATAATTTTAATTTTTTATCGCTTGTTTTACAATTACTTGTTAAGAAAAGTATATGTAACATCAAAAGGGAATACCAATGATAAGTCGCCATCACATATAAAATCGAGCTCATCTTTGTTTCCTTCATATATAACATGCAATCCATTAACACTGTAGAAAGCTTTGTATCGTATAGCTGCAACACTTTTCGGAATATATATTTCAGATAATTTAGTTCAAGCAAATGCAAATTCATCAATAAATTTTAATTTTGAATTTTCACTTATTTCTATTTCTTTTATATTTGATTTGCTGAAAGCTCATCGCTCTATTTCCGTTATGTTATCAGGTAATTTAAAGGATCTCTTTTGTAAGGTAGCATTTTCAATAAAACTTTCAGGTATATGATCCATATGAGCTAAAGGGTGTATTCCTGCTGTGTATAAAGCATTTGTCAATTCTCCTGTCATTATATATAGATCATCACTAGCTCTTTTATATAATTCTGTAAAATCATTATTATCTAATACATCTTTATTTTCTCATAGGAAAGCTTTAAGATATTCAGAATATTTTGCCATTTTAATTACTCCTCTAAGTAAATGATTTTAACACTTGGTTCGATCCCAAACATTTCTAATTCATTATGTGCTAGAATATCGATTCATTGCTCTTTGGTTCCTGAAAAAATTATGCGCTTAAGATTAAAGCAATTATAAAAACATTTGTACCCAAGTCTTATTTGAGGGTTATCTATGTAAATTTCTTCTAAGTGATCAGTACTAGAAAAAGCTCTGTTTCCAATGAGTTTCACATTTTTGCCTAAATGAATTTCTTTTACAGCTGAATCAAAAAAAGCGTATTCATCGATTCTATCAATATTTCCTTCAATTGAGATATTAGGGATATTCTGCACATTATAAAACATATTAATGTAAATTTTACTAACACCAGAAAGGATATCAATCCCGGCTTTTAAAAATATTTCTGTTAGTTTTGCTATATCATCAAACCATCTATTTTCTGCAAAATAATTATAGATAGGATCTAGCTTGTTTTGATTTATTTCATTTTTGAACTTTAATAATATATTTTTAAAGTATTCTCTCATAACTAAACTCCAAAGTAAGCTTTTGCATCTATTTTGATATCTAAATAGCGAAGAAGATCATTGGTTGTCTTTATATCTATTTCAGTGTGATTATGTATAGCTTTTATGACATCATCAAAAGAATCTTTAAAATATATTTTTTCAATCTTACTTCCAGAAAATACATTAGGGTATAAAATGGTTAAATGTGGTAATTTTATCTCTTTTAATTTATTGTTATCGCTGAAAGCGTGGTCGCATAAAGCTAAATGATCACTCTTTATATCTACATATTCTAAATTATTACAATCGCTGAAGCTGTAATCCGCCAATGCGATAACACTTTTTGGTAATGTGATCCTTGATAACCCAGTACCAGAAAAAGCATATATATAAATGCTTTCTAACTTAGAATCATCTTCAAAATCCAATGTAACCAGATTTTTACATCCGAAAAAAGCGCGCTCTTGTATATACATAACCTGTTTTGGAACTTTAAGTGCACTTATATCTAAGTTTTTGTCGCAAAAATACATAGGTATAGAACATAAGTAAGGTAGTGGATTTATACCTGCTTCAGCTAGTAATTTGGTTAAATCCGTTCTATTTCAAATATAGCAAGAATGATAGAGTGTTTCAAAAGAATTCGAATTAATTAAATCTTTTGTTTCCTTTCTTTGTATAAAATTTTTCATATATGTACTAATTTTCATAATTAACCTCTAAATGAAATAGCAGGATTTGTTTTTAAACCAAGATAATCAATTAAAAATTCTTCAAAAGTTTGATCTTCAAGTAGCTGAATATCTAAACCGAATGCTTCGATAGCTTTTCATACTTGTGATTCTGAATCTTCAAATATAATTGATTCGACTGGGCAATCTTTAAATACATTTACACCTAATACTTTCAATTGTGGTAAATGTACTTTAGTTAAATTAGTATTATGTGAAAAGGCACGTGATCCAATGGCTAATGGCTTTGATGTCATTATATTAAGTGCTGATAAATCACAATGTGAAAATGCAAATTCACCTATAACTTCTAATGAATATGGTAAATCTATAAATTTAATAGGTGTTCCATAAAAAGCTGATCTCTCAATAGTGCTTAAATTATCACCATCTTCAAATAGCACTTTTGTTAGGTTATGACATCCTCCAAACGCTTCTTCACCTATATGATCACATTGAGATCGTATTTTGATAATTTTAATATCTGAGTTATATGTCATAAAATTATCTGGGATATATTTCAAGTATGGTAATGGGTTTATTCCAGCTTCTTTTAAAATAGTTGTTAAATAAGGTCTATCTGAATAAGCACATGCTACATATAATTTAGTAAAGTCATTATTATTAAGTAAATCTTTTATATCTTCTCTACTTAAGAAATCCTTTAAATATGGAGTTATATTCATTACATAACCTCAACGTCAAAATATTTTGTTAATTTTCTTCCATGTAAATGATCAATTAAGTTTTCTGATCTTTCACCATAAAATAACATCCAAACACCACCTGGAACTGTTATATTGCTTCTGCAATCGGTAATATCTCCATCAGTCAATATGATCACATTATCTGGTTTTGTAGCTTTAATATGATCAAGTATAGGTTGTCCATAAGTACCACCTTCAGCTAAAGCTTGTTGTTCATTTGAATGCACATTTTCTGAGAAATAATATAGGTTTATTTTCAACTCGCCCCTAGTTACATATTTGTTTAATGTAGCGATAGATTGTTGCCCTAGCTTTGTTTTTTCTGGATTATCCCATGAACCAGATCTATCAAAGTATACGTTAATTAAAGGGACATAATTTGAAGCTAATCTTGATGAACCTGCTTTAATTAAGCCACTACCTACATATTTTTTATTCATTCTAGTTCATGTTTTTCCACGACCAATAGCTAATTCATTCTTTATAAAATTATTTAATGAATCAGTAAATCTAGATATAGGTGATTCTTTGTATTTCTTAACATCTTTAGCTTTTTTTGCTACTCTTTCTATATCTTTTTGTTCTTCAGTTTCTTCAAATATTTGTTCTCTGAGTTCATCTAAAGCTTTTTTTAACTCAGCAGCTCTTTTTTGATTTTCTGCATCTATAGCTTGCTGCGCAGGTGTTCTAAATACATTATTTTTTGAATTTGATTTATCAGCTTCATCTTTGAGATCTTTCGCTTCATCGCCTATTTCTTTTGCTTTATCTTGTATGTCTTGACCAGATTGTTGTTTTTGAGAATCAGCTTCCGTGTTGCCTTGCTTTTCGATATCCTTACCTGCATTTTGAGCTTGTTGGGATTGATTTTGAATATCATCCAAATCTTCAGGCTCTGGTGGTTCAATACCGATATCTGACATCATATTTTGCATATTATCTTTATTTTCTTGTATCAACAATTCAAGCATTTCTTCGAAACTTTTGTCAATCCAATCTTCATGTTGATCTTCAGTTACAAGACCTTGCAGCACTTTATCATTCAAGATAATTGAACGAGCAATATCTTTATCTGCATCTGTATACCCTTTATTTGATATTTCATAATCTGCAGCTATATTAGCTAATTGATGCGGTATATTTTTGTATTTAGGATCTCTTTGTCTAAATTTCTCTTCTCTCATCACATGAGTAAGATATTCATGAAGTATTTCATGTCGTACTATTGTTGATACTTGCTTTATATTTAAATTTGGGTTTAAATAAATTGTAGCTGTTGATGTATCTAAATAAGCAACAGCTTCTGGATTCTTTTCTGTATTGATAAGTTTAACATCCAACTTATCTAATAATCTCGAATATGTTGGATATCCTTGTTTATTCAAGATATTTTGAATTTCTCTTTTTGCAGCTTGTTCTAATTCATTCATTCTCATTTATATTGTCACCTCTATATTAGGTTTCATCCTGAATAATTTAATTATTTGCTTAGAATCTGTTTTAGGATTATCCATAAGATATACAATTGCAGGATCTTCATGTATGTCAACATTTTCATTTCATAAAGCATTAAATACAGCGTCCATACCACTGGCTGCCAGTTCTATGATTTGATTATAAAGATATTTTGCAAAATCTTCGCTGTCTGCTTTCTCAATTTTTTTACCGTTCTTATCATACACCATACGAAAAAACTTTCTGCTTGTATAATCAAAGGATCAATAATACCCCATCTTCTTTGCTAATTGTAGTAGACCTGAATCTGAAAAAACATATGCTAATGTTCTGTATATGGAACCTCTAGTTGTTCTAGACATTGTTTTATATTTAATACCTGCTTTATGTAACAAGAGTTGTATCTCAAATATGCTTACAGTATTATCATATGCTTTATCAAGCAATGTAGTAAATTTTTCTTCATTTATCAGTTGTTTATTTTTATTTATAAATTCTTTCGTTTCAACACTTATATTCATTTAAATAAGCTCCCAAATATTTTGATCCTGAGAAAAGCTAGTAGCAGTATCATCAAAAAGCTCTATCATACCTAGATCTCGATGTGAGTCTATTCTGTAAGAGTTATAAAGTAAATCATAATATGAAAAATAACCCATATGAATTAGCTGTAAAATTGAAGTACGTAAAAAATCCATAAAATCTTCCATATTTGCTTCTCATATATGAGAACCTTGAATTCTCTGGACTTTATTGAATTTTGGCATTATTCTATATGTATAACTGTCATCAAGCACAAAATTTGCTAGCTCCATAAGATAAAAACTAGATAATTTTTTAAACATTTTAATTAAATTATCTTCAGCATATGTACCAGCTATAACATAATCAATATTTGCTTCATGCAGTAATTTAGCCAATTCAAAAGTTGATACTTGCTCATCGATAGCATTATCGAATAATTTACACCAAGTACCTTCATTTAAAAGCTTTTTATTTTCATTAAGGAATTCTTTTATCTTTTTACTCATTATATTCTCTCTTCAATTATAATTCAACTATAAGACTACTTCAATGAACTTCAGGTAAATAATCCTCGATATCTGAATATGTTAAGTTATTATTTTTCAGCAACAAATTCACAACAGGGTCAAAATGTGTATCAACATTATACTTATGGAATAAATCCTCGTTAGCTCCTCAATAAATACCCTCTTCTAGTTCATTGATAATTGTTATGTATAAAAAATTTTGGAAGTTATTTCTTGTACAGTAGTCATCTCGGTTATCACCAAGTGATGAAACTTTAAAATAAAGATCACCATTGATATCTTTGACAATATCGAAATCATAATCAGGTCCTAATATATCTCTAGCAACCTCTAATAGTTCATTGTCTTTTCATTTATCAAATATATTTAAAAGAGAACCTGATTGATAACCAGGAAATCTAAAATAAATATCAGCTTTAGTAAAAACACTTTCAATCTCAAATAAAGAAAATTGTTTATTAGCTTTTTCTATAAATTCAGCTATCTTGTCTTGTTCAATATACTCTCTATTTTTTATGAATATATCTTTCAATTCCTTATCCATTATATTCTCCTATATCAGTCTCTGTATCATAATGCAAAGCAGGTATTGATTGTATTGGTTCATTATTCATCAATCTTTTTATTCTTTGATCGTCTTTACCATCTATCATAAATTTGAATAATCAATCATATAATGCAGGATCATCTTCAGCTATGTTATCGTATATAGTGTTCGCTATATATTTGCAAGCATTTTCTTTATCAATGAATTCTGGGTTATCATAAGCATCATTAAAACATTTTATCCAATGCTTACCCTTTTCATCTATTACAAGTGTATAAACAGTCTCACCATAATTAATTTCTAAATCAATCTGATTCAAAAATTGGAGAATATTGAATTCCGGATATGAATTCAGATTTTCTCATATTTCTCCTGTTTTAAATCCCGGTAAAGTAAAGGTTATATTTGCATTGACTAATATTTTTTCTAAATAGTAATATGATAAATCTTGACGTGTTAAAAGTGGTTTGAATAATGATACAAAATCATTTCTATTCAACTCGTTTTTATGTTTACGTAAATATTCTATAATTTGTTTTTCATATGAGTTCATTTTTAACCCTCGCGTTCTATCCATATTTTTACATTAGAGCTTGCTCCGACATTATCTAAGAAAGCGCTTTTGGTTAAACCGCCACCTATTTCATCTCAAGATTTATTGGATCTTATTTTTATGTTTTGTAATCGGCGCATACCTGCTAAAGCATTAGGGTAAAGATTTGTATTTTCGCTTATAGATATTGATCTCAGATCTGAACTGAAAAATGCTGCAGACTTTATCATCGATACACTTTCAGGTATATACATAGACTCTACTTGCGCTGCATTAAAAGCATCTGGCGTTATTTCTCTTATATTTGCGGGTATCACAAAATTTTCTGGAACTTTTATTAGATAGAAGAAATAGAAAGGAATTTTATCCATATATTTCAATGGGTCTATACCACTTGTATAAAGAAGTTGTGTTAATTGACTAATAGTTAGTGGATCTGGTATATTATCATATAGCTGTTTAAATTCATTATTGTTAATCAAATCTCTATTCTCTTCAAGAATCTTTTTTAATTTACTGCTTATATTCATGTTAATGACCCCCTTGCATGATGTCATATCTTGAACTTAATCATCTTCGTACAATTTTCAATCATTATTTTCTTTGTAAAAGACTTTTATATCATTTCTATACCCGCCAAAAGCTAAAGCGACACCAGAAGACATATTATGATACATAGTATGTAAGCTTTTCTTATCCTGATCTATGTAAACGTTAACACCACCAGTACCTTGTAAACTCCCACTGCTGGCTGAATCAAAATCTTGTGATAAATATATGCTTTTCAAATTTTTCATAAAACCAAAACAATACTCGTCTAAGCTTTCAACTTTGGTACAAATTATCGTTTCAATATCCATATATGCAAAAGCACCGCTACCTATAATTTTTATATTGTCTGGTATTACTATTGTTTTTGAAGATAAAGGCTTCAAAATCATTCCAGGAATAATATAATTATAACAACTAGACATAAAATCACTTGGTACTTTATCCTTAAAATAAGGTAATGGATCTATACCTGCAGTATATAATATTTGAGTTAGCAACGATACTCTTACATAATAGTTATAAAATTCATCATAAAAAAGTTCATATAAAGCATCAAAATTATTAGTATTTAGATATTGTTTAACTTCAGGTTTCATCATAAATTCTTCAATCTTATATTTATTTATTTCAATATTTTTCATTGTACTTTCTCCAAATAAAAAGGATCAATTAAAGCCTTTATTAAGATATTTTAGGCTTATCTTGATCCTCTCTCATAAAGGTATTATTATTGAAAATAGTTTGAAAGATTAGTCATCAATTATATCCATTAATTTTTCTCAGTTGCTCTTTCCCTTGGAGAATACAGTAGATTGTGTTTCATCTTTTAATGCTGCATTTGCTTTATCATCAATATCAACATATTTTGCTAATATTCTTTCAGCCATTGGTTTCTTTAGATTATTGGTGTATTCATTCCACTTAGCTAAGAAATCATCTTTTGTTCCATCACTACCAATTAATAAGTTAGTTAGTGTTCTGTAGTTTAGAGCTAAACCATTTCCTTCATCTATTGTCTTTTGAATATCTTTTTCATCATCGAAATCGAATTCTTTGTTTGAAAGCAATGCTTTTGCTAATTCAATTCTTCCTAAAGCTCTTTTCTTTCTTTCTGGTGTTGAAGCTTTATCTGCTTGTTCTTGGAACTTACCTGTAAGGAAATTTAAAAGATGTTTTGGTTCAGGAATAACGTCAATGTTTCTAAATCTTGTTTTCTCAGCCATATCTAATGTATCTGTATCATAGTTAGCATTAGCTGGGTTGATAGCGGCAACAGTGAATAAAAAGTTTTCTAAATATCTTTGTCCACTTGGTTCTCTTGGATCTGGAACAACATGGCTATTGATTAATTCAAGTAAGTTTGTTCTAACACTTTTTGGTGCTCTATTATATTCATCTAGGAATAAAACTGATTTTGGTCTATTTAATGCATCAAATTCAGTTGAAGCTAATCTAACAACAGTACTATAATCCTTTGATGGGCTAATTGCACCACCTAGGTCTGTATCATCCATTCCTGCTGCTCTAACTTCATAAAGATTCACACCATTATCTCTAGCCCATTTTCTTATAATGCTAGTTTTTCCTGTTCCTGCTTGTCCAATAAGTAGAAGGTTTTGGAAGTTTCTTTCACCTAATTCATTTTGTTCTTCATTGTAGTCTAAAGCCCAATCTAGAGCTCTTTCAATTTGTCCTTTTGAAGTAACTACCTTTGTTTTATCAATATCTTGAGCTGCTTTGGCTGCATCAGCTAATGTTTGACTATCGGCAACATCTTCAGTAAGTTCTTCTTTCATTCTTTCTTTATCGCAGTTATTTACTCTGCATGTTCTGTTTAAAGCCCAATCATCAATATTATCTTCAGTTATTTCTTCATCATCACTTAATGAAGCAAATTTTCTATAATCTTGTATTCTTTTTGCTTTTCTTTCATCTACATTTTCTTTGTAGAGTGTTTCAGATCAGTTATCACCAGCTTCACTGCTTGTAAGCACTTTAATAGTTCCATCAGGCTTAACGGTGTAAGCATAATCTGTTCCTTTATATGTAACTTCACCAGATGTTCCATTACCTGATTTAAATATAAAACCTCTTGGTGCTTTTTCATCATCTCTCAAAGATCTGATTTTATTACCTTTAACTAAAGATGTTAAATATTTCTTTACATATTCTAAGCTTTCATTTATAAATAAATCTTCATTTAAAATCATTCTACTATTTCCTCTTAAAATGTATCTAATAACTGATTTTTCTTATTTGTGTATTCTTCATCAGTTATTAATCCTTGATCTTTAAGATCTTTTAATTTCTTCAACTTTTCTTGCAATCTAAATGATGCATTTAAATTTTTATTTTCTTTATTTTGTTTTTCTATCTGCTCTTCAACTTCTTTCACAGCTTCTTCTGTTCTCAAATAATCAGGTGTTTTGATTACATAGCTATATAAGATATAAAATACTGTTAAAGCAATCAAAGCTCAACCTACAGCTACAATAGCTCATACAAGACCCGAGCTTTTAATGAACATTGTCAATAAACATAATATAGATAAAGCAAACCATAATAAAGTAAATAATAATTCACACCATCAATTAAAATGCTTTTCTTTAATTGATATATTCATTAAGCATGCTTTCCATATAGCTATAACAAGTAGAAATGCTGTTAAAAATATTCTTATATCAGCACTATCTGTTACAGTATTAAATTTCATTATCTTGTCTAGCTGAAGCGTTGCTAACAAGATACCTGAAACTAATAATAAAGCTCCCATGCATAAGCTTAATATTCCATCGGCACAAAGATAATTTCTTTTACATCTATAATCATTGAATACTTTTATCTGAATTATTCCATGCCATATAAGTAATATTAGAACAAGACTTACAGTATATATGAAAGCCATTGTTGTCTTACTTGTATCACCAATTTGTAATAATGAAGATAACATAACTAGCGTTATCAAAGATAATGCAGTGAGAACGCTAGCTACTATACTTTGTATCTTTGTTGATTTTGTTATAAATTTCATGTAATTATTTTTCCTCTGGTAAATCAACAGTGAAGACGAAATAATCTCTTACCTGTCTTGAGTTATATGGTAATTTATATTTTTTAGCAATCTTTTCAGCTTCATCTATTACAGATCTATTTGCTGTTTCTATTCTATAACCATTTGCTGATGGGTTTGAATATACTTCAATATGTTTTGGTTTTCCTAATTTATCTTTTCCATCCCAAAGCTTTGCTAATTCATCATATACAGCTGATTCAGTATTTTTCTTCGCTTCAGATAAAGATTCGTAACTCTCTTCGATGCCTCCATTAAATTCATTTATGTAATAGGTTATTTCAGAGTTAAGTTTAGCTTCATGCTCATCACCTACAGCATAATGATTAGCTTCTATGAATTTGTCTTCATCATCACGCATCAATCTAGCATATCCTAATATATCTTTTTCTGATAATTCATCTTCGCTCATTGAATTTAATTCATCTTCAAATGCATCTGCTTCACGATCATTAGTAAAAGTATCAACTTCTGTCCCATCAGCATACATAACTAAAATCACATCACTGATCTCTGAATCATAGCTTTCTTGTACAAGTTTTTTTGTTTTACCTTTCTGATTTAAGCTCTCATCAAAATCATATTCATCATCTTCGTCTTCATCTTCAATATATCCTTCACGCCCATGTTTCAATTTATATAAAGTTTTACCAGATGTTAGATTCTTCAGTGATAGTATAAGGTCATCACCGTCGCCGTATCAACTTGCATATGCGGTATCATATAGATCTTTATAGGTTGGATTATTTTCAAAATACCATAGAAGTTCATCTGCATCCATATAATCTTCAAAATTTGATATTGTTGGTGCTGCATGTAGAATCATACTGAATAAAGCTAAATAATCATTTGGAGCATAGAATGTTTTTGAGTAAGTTGGTTCTGATCCTCATCTTTCATATTCTTTGGCAACCAACCTATATTCTTGTTTCTTCTTACCAAATTTATCAACGATTTTTTTAACAACTTCTTCCATTGTTAATTCAACATCTTCAACCAGTGATTCATTTAATTTGAAATTTAAAATTTTATCTTTATTTTTAAGTAAAAGATCTTCTATGTTAGCTTCATCATATTGTGCATATTCATCTCCCATATTTCTAATAACCCAATATAATATAGGATCTGATTTATCGTCAGCTTTCTTTATATATGAATAAGCTTTCCTTGCTGTTGTAAATGAATCATCTTCATCTCACTGTGTTGCTAATGAAAACAAATTATCTCTCAACTGCTCTATTATATGCTCATCACCCTCAGCTAGTTTAACTTTAAATTCATCAAAAGTTATATTATCATCTATGTATTCGTATAAGCTACTTAAATCACTTAATCTATATATATAAACAGCAAATCCTTTCTCTTCATATTCATAATTACGATAACGACGACCACCATAATACTCATCTTCTTGAAACTCACCACAATCTTCAAGCAATGATTCTGATAAATGCATTTTACGTAATGGTTCTGTTTTGATAACTTTTGGTGTTTCTGTCTTTGGTGTTTCAGGTAATTTTCTAGCTTCTTGTCTCATCTTATCTGTCTTTTTCATCTGTCTTACAGCATCAGCATAGACAGGGGTTACTTCACCTTGGTCTTTATCTGTGACGTCTGCTAATTTTTGCTCTTTTAAAGCATCTTCTTTCAATAAAATCATTTTTTATTCTACCTCTATTTTGTTATTACAAATTCGCTTATCCTATTATTTGTAATTTTGTCTAGTTGTCCATATATTGTGTAATCATAACCAGTTGTAATTTCACTTTGTTCTGGTTTTAATTCAGCGTATCCATAAGCCACATATTTGAATGGTAATATGAATAAGAATGCACCAATAAATGCAATCATAATACCGAATATTGCACCAAAGAATCTTGAAGCAAATTTTAATTTAGGTCTGTTTAATTTTCTTAATTGTCTTTGCTCTTTTCTAAGTTCTCTTGTTGCTTTTCTATCTAGACCTTTTATCTTTGCTTGTTTTATAGGATTTAATCCTTTATGTCTTCTATATGAAGCTCTAACTAAAGCAATAAATATAATTACTAATAAATATGAAATTAAGAACAAAGCAAATAGTATTAAACTTTGAACTAACTGTAAACCATATTCTAATTGCATTATATTGTATACAAATTCTATTTTACTTGTTAAAGCTGTTAATACAGGTTGTAAGAAATAAGAACCAACTAATAAAGGTATCAGCATTAAAAGCTTTGCTAATTGTAATTTAAATCCTCTTCTTATACCTGTTAGTAATCCTATCAATAATATAATAGCGATTACACTGTTTGTTATTATAGGTAACCAAATATTCATTTTTATTATTCCTCTCTTCTAAGCATCTACATCAGGCAATTTGCTCAAATCGAATTTGGATAATTGTCGAACCAATTCATAAGCATCTTCCTGAGCCCTCATAAATTTACGCATCTTTACCATATCTAAAGTTCCATATGATGTTGTTGAAATTACAAATTGTCCAGGTCCACCATTATATCCTTCATCATATGCTATTCTTGGTAAATAATATTCAAATGAATTTTCATCATTTGTTGGATTTTTTATTCAAACATTTATCCATAGATAAGGCTTAGTACTTCCAATATACCATTTATTATATCCAGCGAATTCATATCCGAAATCATTCGCTAACTTTTGCATGTCTAATAATGTTTGCGTTGGTTTTATTGGTTTATTTCTATTAGCTTCTTGTATTAGTTTCATATTATCCTCTTTATCAATAAATTTAGCAAAAGTAGCCTTATATTGTTTAGATAAAAGACTACTTTTTAAAATATTTTTATTGAATTGCATTTAAAGCATTTACATTTAAACTAATTGAAGTTATTCCTGCTTTATATTCTTTAAGACCTGTATCAACAGATGTTACTTTAATATAGAACTGATTTGGAACACTTTGTAACTTTGCAAATGCAGTTATTTTATTGACTTCATTATCTCCTGAAGTCATATCATCAAAGTTAAGATTGATATATTGAATAGTTAAAGGTTTTCCTTTTATACCGCTTTCAATACCTAATTGCAATCTTATCTTTTTAATTGAATCAGCATCTATTGTTGTTTTCTTTGTTGCTTTTTCTTTTATAGCGATTAAATAACATTGGGTATATTTACTCAAGTCAATTAATTGCCAATTACCATCTATTTTTAATTCACCAAATACTTGTGTTAGCATTAATTAATCCTCCAAATCGAATTGTCCATCTATATTTATTAATTTTGATTCTAAGAATCTTTCAATTGCGTTATAATTGTTTATAACGATATAATCTATAATTTGTTTCTTATCATCTAATGTCAATTTGTATTCTACAGCATCATATAAGTTTGTTAATGTTCCAAATCCATCACCGTTTGCAATGTCTTTTTCTATTAATTTTTCTCTTATATTTATTTCTTTAGTTTCTGCTGATTCACCTATCATGCCCTCTCCAGTATTGATTGTTGTGGCATTGTTGAATGCTGCTACATTATGTTCAACATCACCAGCGTCTAACTTAACAAAAGCTCCTAATCCTTTTTGCTTTTTCTTAGCTTCATCAGCCATGTCTTTTAGTTGATTAGCAGATTTTTCATATTTGTTTCAATCTGATCTATTTTCAGCTAACTCTTTATCTTTATCCATAGCATCAGATAATCTTTCATAAACAGTTTCAATAGCATATAGCTCTTCATTTGTTAAAGCGTTTATTTCTTTATTCAATAAATCATTTGCAATGAAAGCTTCAAATTCTTCAACTGTTTTAAACTCATCTATATTGATTGGGTGTTCTTTTATAAATATGTCTATGTTGTTTAATATAGGCTCTACTTCAAATGTTTCATCTAACTGTTTTTGAGTTGCTTCGATTTCATCGCTTATAGGTTTTGTTGGTTGACCTGACGCATCAGCTTTATCCCAATCTCTATCTAATTGATCTAATTTTGATTGTAGCTCTTTTGCTTTTTGGTCATCACCTTGCTCTAATGCTTCATCATAATAATCAGATTCAAAACTTACTCCAAAAACTCTTTCCAAGATTTCTTCAAGATCATCCATTTCGGCATAATCAGATCGACCGAATGCACATACTTGTTCTTTTCTTTTTAAGTATTTAAAGTAATCTTTTGCAGCATCTTCGAGTTCATCAAAGTCCATGTATTTGTTATCTATATTATCTTTTATAATAACAGTTTCTTCATAATCTTCAGGATCAAATGTTTCAAATGTTTTATATAGAGCATATACAAAATCATCTGTTGATTCTATTTCTTCTTTGCTGTTCCATGCATCTATAGATTGTATAGAATATCTTTTTTCATTTTTATCTTCAATTAATTTAAATTTCATTTTAATCCTCTTAAATGTATTTTACTATCTTTCTAAATAGAGTTTTCTGGCCAGTTAAATTTTCTGTTAAAGCATATCATTGCTTTTTCGTGCCCTTAAATAATATTTCTGAATCTTTATTTAAATAAAATGGGTTAGAACCAAGAAATTTTAAACTTTCAGGTATTGTAATTTTACCTATGTATGATTTTATTGCGTATTTTTCAATTTCTGAAACATTATCTGGAATGATAAGTTCTGGTATATAGGTAGTTCATAAAGAATCAGATTTAATAATTTTAAGATTAGATGGTAATCTTATATATTTTAAATGATCAAATTCAAATCCATCAGTACTTAAGATTTCAATATCATCCGGTAATATCAATTTTTCGACTTTACGTAAAAAAATTGAATATATGTTAGAATCAGCTTTTCACAAATCATTCTTAAGATTGGTCTTTATATATTTTATGTAATAGGGTATAGTCAATGTTTTAGTATTTTTATTATATCAATTGTCTCAGTTACTAGCTAGATAAGCGCCATAGAGAGTATCAGAATAATTTATCTGCTTTTTCACGATAGGATTAATCTTACCTATGTAATATAAAACTTTGTCATAAATATCTTGAACTTTGATATTAAACACATAACCAGAAGAATAAGAATTTGAATGAACAGTTTTTTCCAGTAGATCAGAAATAAGCTCTGCGAATGAACTATAATCAATTGATTTTAAATCCTCTGGAAGAATTTTAAATATGTTTTTAGCTACAAAAGAAATTAGAGTATTCTTTGCATCGCTCTCTGCTTTCTCTATTGCAGGATAAATTGAATTCTCCTTAAATTGTTTTATATCTTCAATAACTTGTGCTATTTGATTTTTGTTATTGGAAAATACTTCTGATTTTTCACTTAAAAATTTCATTTTTACCTACTCTTTATATTATTAAGATTATAAATTATTATACTCATCAATTTCACCACAAGCGATTTTATCGCCAGCATCACCTGCAGGTTGACTTTTAAAATCATCTCTTTGTGAATGAACTATAATAGCTTTACCTATAATTTCATCAACTGTAAATTTATCGCTTTCTATTTCTTGATGTATTTGCCCATTACTACTATATAGAGATGGTAAATCACCTGCATGCTCTGGATGCTGTGCTCTTGATGGATTATAATGCTTACCTACATTCTTGAATTCATCTTTCTCATTTCCGCTACAATTACCTTTACTATGAATATGAAAACCTAAGAATTGAGATTGTGGTAAATTAATCAAATCTATAATTATTCTTACTTCATCATTTTCTTGAATAAACTTTACTGTTCCTTCGAGTTCTTCGTAATCACTATTTCCTTTAATATAAGCGATAGCTGATTTATTTTCATTGTTCTCTAATAAAAATTTCATTAATAAATCCTTTTTCCTGTAACCGTATCATAAACTATATAAGTTATTCTATCAGCTCTTTCATATGAGCTTTTTATTCTTATCGCATCATCTAATGTGTTTGCGGTATCAACAGGCTTTTTCTTACCATTATAAAAAGATTTAGCTGAGGTTATCGCATATGCTTCTTTTAGAAATCGCATAAGATCTTTCCTCTTCATCTTTTTTCGATGTCATCTTTTGTGGTTTCTTTCTTATGCTCATCATATCTTAAATCACTTAATCATTGCATCATTTCATTTGCAACTTCTTGAACATCATCATTATCTGAATTGTTTGCTCTTATATTTCTTATCATGCTCATCTTTTGCAATATATCGCCAGGTGTGGTGATTATTTGTGTAAGATATTTTAATGTTTTTCTTGTTGATAATCTATTTAAATTTAATGTATCTTCTAATAAAAATTTCATTTTATATAAACTCCACTTTGTTTTTTTATCTCTTCTTTCCATTCAGGAAGTCAGTCTTGAATTAATTTATCTCATTCAGCTTTACTACTTGCATATCTTACGGTGATATTCCCTAATCAATCATTATCGCTTCTGGTGCTAATAGAGCGAAAATCTAATTCCTTTAATGATTTAGGTAAGTTGATAATCAATAATAAATCGCATATATTATTTTTTTCCTTATATAAACTTTACTACTTTATCTAGCTTAGCCTTCTGTTCTGGTGTATTGACACTAGTTGCTTTATCCCACTGGTTTTTAGTGCTTTTATAATAAATCTTTAAATCTTCTGATCCAGAATTGTAATTACCGTAAAAGGACTCATAATATATTTTATCTAATGATGCAGGTAAAATTATAGTAAGAGGACGCCTTGTGAAATTGTAAAGTGATAAGGACTCTACGTTATCCGGTATAGCTACAGGTTCTAAAAATAAAGTGTTTTGAAACGCTGCACGGTCTATATATTTTAAACTGTCAGGTAAGGTTATTCGATCTACCTCTTTGTCGCTAAACGTATCACGAGGAAGAGTAGTTACTGGGCTTAAAATTTTAAGTTCATGTAAGTTAGCTAATTTTTGTTTTATATAACCTGGTAGCTTTCTGCTTGAAAGTGTTCCTGATACTATCTTTCTTATGCTAGAAGGTATTGTTAATGTACGGGTTGATGGGTCATATATGTCATCTCAATTTTCAATGACATATAAAACATCAAATCTATCTCCGGTATCTTTACTTACATTAGAATTAAATCTATCTCCACTGTAATAGGAGAATAAACGCATAAAATCATCAGGTTTCATATCAAAGACAACACCATTTTTTCAAATGTTTGGAATAGCATCAAGATACATTTTTATATAATCCTTTAGATCATTCACATCTTTAGCAGAAGATATTTCATTTGAAAATTCAGATTGAAAATTTGCTACTAATTCATCTGTAAGTTTCTTGGAAAAATCTGATTCTAATTTTTTGAATTTTTGATTATATTCAAACCATTTATCTATCTCATTAAATTTATCTACAGATTCTTTTATTAATTTCATTTAATTATCATCCTTTTTTTCTTATGACATCTATTTGATGTGCTTTTAAATCACTAAATTTAGCTATATTTTTGTTTTCTTTTATTTTATTCTTACAATGTTTTTTAAATTTTTATCTATAAATAAAAAAAGAAGTAATTTCTTTCATTTACTTCTTTTCTTTCATTATATTAATTGATTTATAAAAGCATCTAGCCCCTTATCTATTATATAATATGATAATATGTATTTATGAGTTTCTTTATCTAAACCACCTTCAATCATTCTTCCTTGATTTAGATTGTCGCATAAAATATCGTATCCATTACTATTTTCTTTTGTTAGTGCTATAGCTATCGGTTTATTTTCATCTCCTGCATTGTTGTATAAATCACTTATTTCATATAAGCTTTTTTCATCAACTTCATATAAGATGATCGTTCCTTTTACACCATTTTTATCTTGTACCCTTTTGATACTTTTGTTTGTGTAATTGATTATTTTTATATTTTCCACTTTGAAATTTACTTCTCTCTCGTTGCTTTCACGTCATTTAATATATATTTATAAATTGTTTGTTCATCAAGGTTCTCGATATAAGATATAAAGTTATAATAGCCATATTTTTTATTTTTTCTCCATAATTCATGCTTGATACCTTTACTTGTTTGTCTGGTATATGTTTTATATAATGGTCTATTAGTTTTTATTATTTTCAAGTCAGCCTTACTATAAGTATCATCCCATAATTTACATAGATTATTGTTTTCTATACTATTTTTTCTGACATTACATTTACCTTCACGCTTTAGCTTCAAATATCGAAAATGACCAATTTCTTTTTCGACTTCATGCTCTCCCATCAAGATATCTTCTCTGAAGAATTTATTGTTTTCATAATAGTAATGAACTGTTTTCAATTTATTTATTTCCTTTTTACTCTTCCACTTTTGCTTTCAATTCTTCATTATACTGTTTATGCATTATAAAATTGATTAAATCATTCGCACCAATAAAATCTAACTCTGTAAGTTTTAAATTAAACATCTTTAAATATTGTGCAATATATTTATTAACTTTTGGATCTTTCTTGATATAATATTTGATCTCTTTCATTAAGTCTTTTGTATCAAATTTGTGGTTTAATTTTTTCTTTAATGCATAATCTTCATCATCAAAACTTTTTTGAATATCTTTATATGTATACATCTATTTCACCTCTATATTTATTATACATATATTATATTATTTTTATAAATGAAAATCAACTATTTAACCAATATATTTGCTTAAATTCAAATCTTTCTCAATTATTGTTTTTAGATATTTATATACTGCATAAATTTGCTCTTTTGAATATTTGAATGGATTATATACAACATTTTTTACTCTTAATCTTTGAGGTTTCTCTTCATCATTTTTATTCAATTTAATGTTTAAGTCACCAATATTAATAGAATCAATTTCTGAAATTCGGTTAATTGAAGGTACACAATTAAGATCTTTATCCAAGCTGTCTATATCTACATAATTATCTAGAGTTTCTTTATCTAAATCATCGACAAATTTGTCTTTAGCTTCCTCTTTCAATATATTATTATCTATCAGTGACCATGAAAATTGGCAAACAAAGATTAAAGCTGAAAGATACTTTTCATTATTATCAACTCTAGATGCTAACTGTTTAATTACAGTATTATATTTTTGAAATTTTCTTTCGTATTCATTTATTTGTTTTTCTGAATTATTTACTCTAGTATTTAAATCAGAAATTCTTTTTTCATAATCAGTAATCATGCTATATATTTTATCGAATTTATTCATTGTTAATCTACCTCTGGTCTATATTTATCAGCTTCATGAAACAATACAAGATTATTATATTTTTCTTCGCCGAATAGCTTTTTTCTTTTTTCTATTGATTTTTCACTTAATGCATTATTCAGATACATATGATAATTAATATAAAATAAGAACTCAAGAGTGTCTTTTTCATTGTTTAATGTATCTGCTAATGATTGTGACCCAATATCAAAATAACCTACATGCGTTAATAAATAATATGTTCCAACATTTTCATGATTATAATAATGGGCATTATCATCACCATCTTTGTAGGTTTGTGTAAATAATTTTCCTATATCGTGATGATACCCTGCATTTATCAATTTTTGATTTTTTGATTTAGCATTTAAATATTTACCAACAGTCATCAAATGGTCGAAAAGATTTTGTGTGTGATGTTTGTTGTGTTGATTGAAATCTAATGTTCTATCCATTATCTCATTGATAGCTCTAGAACTCTGTGAAAAAGAAAAATGATTCACAATATGAATTTCATCCCATCCTTCTTCATAAAAAGGAATCTCAAATGATTTATGGTATTTATCTAATACTTCAAGTGGTACTTTAGTTGAATAATCGCTTGAATTTCTTTCTTCTAATCTTTTTATGCAATCTTCATAAGCAGTATTTACTATAATACAAATTTTTCTACAAGGTTCATAAATGTTTTGAAATACATGTTTTCTAGATTTAATTGTTGTATTTGTAGCATCTAAGATAACATCGCATCCTTGTCTAAGCCAGTAATTGATATCTGCATATACTTTATTGAATACTTTGTTGTTATCAGCTAGCTCTGGATCCTCTACTCTAATTTGGTCAGAGCTTATAATTTTGCAATCAAGCTCACCTAATTGTTTTTGTAAATTTTTAGCATAAGTTGATTTTCCAGAACATTGCAGTCCACACATTACATACAACATTCTATCCTTGTTGCTATCCACCCCAATTATTTTCATTTCGACTCCTTTATAATTTATAATACAGTATTTTAGTCTTTCTTTGTTTCTTTAAACCCTAATCTTTTCATCTTATCATTTTGAGTTAATTTGGACCATTGATCTTTTATAAATAAATCAATTAAATTTGCATCTAAATAATTGAATAAGAATGAACTATATTCTTTATAATTTGTATTGATATATTTAGCAAAATCTTTTCTTTCCCATTTCTCTGTTAGAAATGTATTTAAGTAAACCCTATCTTTGATATCTTCAATCGCTTTAGCTAGATCAAGTTGATAGTTTTTTAGTTTGTTTTCAACCTCATCAAAATATTTTCTATATTCAGGAAAGTATCCCAAAAATTCGCTTTGCTCACCCTTTTCAATTATTTCAAGAATTTTTGATTTACTTACGTTACCATTATTTCGAAGAAAATGTGCGCTGACATACATTGGACTTTTTATTTTAATTCTACGCCAATAGCAGTCAACTACAACAAAACCTTCTTGATCAAGATTCATTTTTGAAGCTGCTTCGATACATTGATTTATGTTTGTCAATGGAAATTCTTTAGGTCTTTTTATATATTTTACAAGAATGGAGTTATCGGGATCACATTCTGCAAATGATTTTACATCTCTTAATCCAGTAAAATAAATATCTGGTTGTTCATATCTTATTACAACTCTCGATTCAGGACTAACTAATTCAAATGTATAACAGCTTTCTTCACGTAATAACTCAAAGAAACTGCTCATATTAGGAAAATATCTTTTTACAGCTTCATCAAATAATTCACCAAAGGTTATTCCAAAATCCATTACCTTAGCTTCATAAGCATTTAATTGTCCTGAAGTTGATACTTCCCATGTTCCATGATATTTGTCAAACCAAACAAGTATTTTTGACCCATCTACTTTTTCTTGAACTCTACAATCTTTCCAAAAAATATGGTCAGCTAAAGGTTCTTGATAGTTAAAAAATTTAAAAAAAGATAAAGCAACAGGCTCAAATGTATGCAAATCAATAACAAGACCCCTACATTCTTTGCATATTGCTTCGTTAAAATCCGATTCGAGTTGATTATATTTCAATATCGCATAATCATTGTCTTCATTTATTGATAGATAATAAGGGCTTTCTTTTAATAATTCTCGCCAATTATCTTTATGATTAAGGATAAATTTAATAGTTTCTAACATTTTTTAATTTCCTTGCTTTTTTAATCTTTTATAAGTAGATATGATATAATTCTTCCATTTTTGATACCTGATAGGGTCTTTTGCTCTATCAATATATGAACCTATAAAGTTATAATTATCTAATCTTTCTGAATAACCTGTTCTTTGTTTATGAAAAAACCATTTTCTACCTACAATTATAGGAATATTTCTATCTGTTATTCTTGTTTGCTTATTATTAGTTTTGTTTTTAGTTAGACGAATAATACCTTTTATGTCATCCAATTCTAGACGAAAAACATATTCATCTTTATTCTCTATTTGTACAGATTTTTCTACCATATTATTCAATGACCCAAGAAATATTATATGAACTTATTGAAATGGAATCAATTATATGTAAATTGACATTAAAACTATCAATTTTAATTATATCAATAGCATCTAATATATGAGGTAATTCGATAACTTCCTCACCAATACTTACTTTTGCTTGAGCATCTACTGTAAATTTTAATGAATTATATCCTTTCTTAGCTGCTTTAATAATATTATCTTTTAAATATTCATAAGCTTCATTAGTTTGTTCATCCTTTAATAACGCATTCTTTGTTATTTGTTGAATATATTTCAATGAAAATTCCATTATTTATACCTCAAAGTTTTATTTGATGCATTATATCTAGCAAACTCATTATTTGAAGATGTTCTGTAACTTATATTTCCATTACCATAAGTTATTTTCTTTCCTTCAAATCCTCTATCTGTTTTAAATCTCTCTACAATCATTTATATTTCCTCCTTTCATATAAATATTATAGTATATTTAATAAGTTCAATCAACTATTTTAATAAAGTTTTTATGTAAGAACTTAATTTTTCGAAATTATTTTCCTGTGGATTTTTTAAAACATATTCAAAACAGCTTTTTAACACATCTCCTAATTGTTTACCATCAAGATTATAATTCTCCTTTAAATAATCACCATCGATAACTAGCTGCTTAATTGATGTGCAATTTTTACTTTCTTCGCGAATTATTCTCTTCATGAATGGTTCATATGTTGAATATGGAATTGTTATATAATCTTCACGATTATAATTATTGCATAAATTAACACTACATAGCTTATTTGTATAATGTATTCTCAATGCATCAATAACATAATGCTTAGATGTTTCGCTTATCGCTTTTCTGATTAAATATCTTGCATCTTTACCTATAATTGGTTCAATACTATAATGAATTTTATCTAATATCTTTGAAGCTTTTATTAAATTAGTTATTGATTGTATCTCATCATTTGAATATTTTAAATCATGTAGCAGTTTGTTATTATTCAAGTTATAATAATATCCAGCTAACAAAATATCTAATCTATCACTATTGATAATCAAATCGCCTTTATATGCTAAAATTAACTTTATTTGATCTACAAACAAAGAAAAAGTAGAAAAATTTGTAGTTAAGTAAGGACTCATTTTTATTATTTCATCATGTATCCTTTCTCTTGAAATTTGTGCTAAATATTTTTCACTAGTTAAATCTTTTATTGCTTTTAATGTTTTCTTTTCAACATCTAATCTATATTTAAGAGAAAATCTAATTGCTCTAACAGTACGTAACGCATCTTCATTGAATCTTTCATAAGGATTTCTAACAGTTCTCAAAGTTTTGTTTTTAAGATCTTTAATCCCATGATAATAATCTATCAATCCTTTTTCTTCATTATAAGCTATAGCATTTATAGTGAAGTCACGTCTTTTTACATCGTCTTTTAAATGCTTACTGAATGTTACTTTATCTGGGCGTCTTCCATCACTATAATTTTGATCTTTTCTATAAGTCGTAACTTCATAATTAGATTGATCACCTTTTTCATCAACATAAGCAACAGTGATAGTTCCATAAATCTTACCCGTAGGATAAGTCAATGCGAATAACTTTTCAATTTCATCAGGTAAAGCGTTCGTAGTAATATCCCAATCATGAACAGGAACATTTAATAAAGAGTCTCTAACACATCCACCTATGATAAAAGCTTCATAATGATTATTATGAAGCGTATCAAGTATATATTTAACTCCTATTGGTAATTTTATGTAAACGTTATTCATTTCTTATCCTCTTTTATTCTTTAGGAAATTTATACACACCTATTGGGTTCTGTATGAATTCTAAACTTCTAAGATGCTTGATTACTGCTTGAAAGATTTCAGCACATCTTTCTTCACTTTCATATTCTGCTAAATCAATTGATTGACCATGTATATAAGTAGCAATAAAACATCCTATTTGTTCAAGATTATCTATTTGATATAATTTTTTCTCAGATTGGCTTACCACAAATAAGCTCATACGTAACCTCCTATACTTTTAATTTTTTCAGTTGATCTTTTAATTTGACATTCTCTTTTATCGCTTCACAATATCTCTCATAATTTTTTGTGATTGTTGATTTAGTAATGTAATCTTTTCAGATAAATTTTTTGTGTAATAAGGTTCCATGGCATTCATAATTTCATAGATATTTACAAGTTCATCTGCAGTATCTTTGCTAAATGTTCAAATTTTTATGATTCCAGTTGTTACATCAGTTATTGGCTTAGCTATATATTCTGCATAGGTTCCATTATGATCATCAAAATCATAAACATAAGGAACATTATGCTGAGAATATTTCTTAGCAAAAGGATACTCTCTAACACCATATCTAGCTCAATATCCTACTAAATAAATTTTTGGTAAAGAATTTACAAATTTAATGTTTTTTTCATTGTATTCTAAATGTTCTTTCATTAGTAAATTACCTCTGTTTGTATCGGTTCTTTATATTTAAATACAGTATCATTGATGACCTTTGTATTCACATCTATAACAAATTTTTCTATTTCTTTAAAATCCGGCTTTTCTGGTAAGGTTGTTTTTTCTTTATCTTCATCAAATCTTTTTTCCAATTGCGTTAAATAATCTCTAAACTCACCTGTCAATTGGTTGTTTTCAAAAAATTTACCATTTCTAACTTCAAGCAAAAAATCTCTATCATTTTCCCTGAATGTGTAAATTTTTTCTTTTTCAAGTATATCGAATGCTGTTAAATAAAGACGAATTAAATGCATTAAATGTTTTTGTAAATGTGCTTGATCTTTTTTATTATTTCTTTGTCCTAACTTATTATAAGTTTTCTCAATAGTAAGCAAATCATTTAATGCACCTCTAACTTGCTCAATATCAATATCATTAATATTAAAAGACATTTTTAACTTGCCATCTTTTTCGGCTACTTTAATAGCATTATTGAAAAATAATTCATTTTTATCTTCAAGCTTAGCCATTGCAACTTGCATTGTTTGTCTAATATGCTTTACTTTATCTTCTTGAGCATATGAATCATGACATAAAGCATTTTCAAGTCGTCTTAATTGTGCAATAGCATAACCACCAAAAGTTTTAATGCATCGTTTACTTAAAAACATTTTAGCATTTTCAATTAATTGTTCACCTACTTCGTTGAATACTAGATATTGTTTACAGCCAAGCAATTCAATACAGTTTGGATTACATCCAGATACTAATCTAATAAATTTATTAAATTCATAAATAACTGAATCTGTGTTATCATCTATCCTTTGATCGAATCTATCTAACCCTATCAATTCTTCTTTTGTAGGTAACATAACTCCACGTAAGTCAATATCACTGGTTTCAATATTAGTTCCATATGCATGACTACCACCTAAAGTAATAAAACATAAACGATCTTTATATTCATTTATCCAAGCATATTCTGGTCTTTCAATTAATTCTTTTAAATCTATCATTATTTACTTTTCCTTAATTTCTTTATTTTATTATACATTGATTTCGATACAATTAATGTAATATGATAATTTAGATTCTGACTAAATGGATCTTGAATATCATTCATTGGATCTGTGTACTCTAATATTTTATTTCCATTATAAGGTTCCCATGCATATATTCCATAACCATTTTCAGATCTCATATTAAAATAATAATTAAGCTCTTTAGGTAAATTATTTACATTGAAAAATTCTTTTAAATCAGTCCAATTTCTAAGAGTTAAAGTTATTGCTATTGATCTATGTGTATTATCATTTTCAATGTAAAAAAGAGGTCTATAATCATGCACAAAATAAAAATGATAATTAACTTTTCCTAAAATATTTTCAAATGAACCTGAGCAACGTTTATATGTCTCAATATAATCATTATTATTTGTTTTTAATGATGATAATTGAATATCTGAATGATTTTTGTATATATCTGATAACGCTGTTTTTTCTATAGTAGATAAATAATTATAATCATCAGTATTTATCATGTAATTGAAGATATTTTCTGCATTATTCTTGAACATATCAACAAACCAATTTTCTATATCATTATATTTTTCATCATAACTTTTATTTAGTTCTTCTTGAATATGTTTAGCTTGTGCTTTTCTTACCTGCCACCATAAGCGTTTTTGTGCTTGATCTTTTGTTCCGATGAAAGTTGTTGGTAATTTTTCAATATTATCTGTCAATGGATATTCATCAATAAAATGATCAAATATTCCACTATTGAATATATTTTCATCTTTATCCATATAAGAATCATATCTAACATTATTTGATACTTCTGGTAAATATAATTGTTCATCAATAATAGCTATTTCTTTACATTTACTTGGTTCAAGTAATTTGATTTCAGAACCAAAGAAATTTCTCTCTAATTCTTTATCCTCTACATTTTTAAAATATTTATCATTAGCTAACATAAGTAGTGTTATAATGTAAATAAGTCCTTCATCGTTAAATAAATCAACTAAGTTATCTTTATTTGTATGATATTTATTATCATATGTAATTTTTAGTTTATCATTATCGCATATTTCTTTTATCTCATCAATGTTTGAATAAGGTAGATAGCTATAATCTAATTTATATTCAAATTTTCTACTTGGATTTCTAGTTTTAAAAATAGTTTCAGGACTATTGGATATAACTCTATCTGATATTGTAATAACAACATTATTATTTTTTACCCCTATAGCAAAAAATGAATCATAATTATTATCATAGTCTTCATCTTGAATTTCATTATATGTTCTGTCAATCAAAGCTACACATATAAAATTGTTATAATGGGCTGTTTTTAAATCAGATACAAATTGTTCAAAAGTTTGAAATCTAAATAGCTTAGGCAAAATATTTGCATTACATTTCTTTAAATTACCGTCTGTAAATCTTTCATGCCTTAATTCATATTTATTACCAAAGTTTAAAACTGCTTTAGTTAAAATGTCTTCAATCTTTTCTACTTTATCAATATCATTTACAGAAAAATGTTTTCCTAAAATTTCTATATTTTTTGATATTGTAGTTAAAAAATTAAAATAAATATCAGATAATTCGCTATTATAAAAATATGAATTAAGTTCTAGTAGCTTATCTTTTACCTTATCAAATTCACCATTTAAGATTTCAGATAATGTAAAAACATTTGTATTTAAAAATTCTTTGTAAGCTTGTTTTAGTTTCAAACAAGCAAGCAACCCAGTAGAATCTTTTTCTACATATTCAAGAGCTTGATGAAGAGTCCAATCATAGTTAACACCTAATCTAATTTTCTTTCCATCAAAATCTGCATCAGAAACAGTTTTCCATAGATCAATAATTTTATTAATCAATTCTTTCATATTAATCCATATCTCCTAATTGTGATGAATATCTGTTTATGCTTTGACCCCACTCATAAACTTCATGTTTATTTTGCTTCACTCTATCTTCAATAGCTCTATACATATCATAATCAAGAATTTCATATGCATATTCTCTCAAATATCTCCAGATAGTGCTTTTACTGCATTTATATTGATCAGCTAAACTTTGCATTGTTCTTCCTGTTGATATATATGTTGTGCAGATTCTAAGACATTTGTATTGTTTACTTCCTGATATTTTCATCTTCATTTACCTCTTTACTAATTATATTATAATATAAAATATGAAAAATATCAACCAATTTATAACTATTTTTTATCTTTTTTAGCATAATCTTTAATAGCGCTACCAATAAATTCTCTTAAAATATCAGATGCAGGAATGATTATATTAGGACATACTAATGTTAATTTTTCTTGTTTTATCTGATATGATGCTATGCAATAATATATATTATCTATCTTCAAATCTAGATCATATATATTTTCATTATTGAATCTTGCCATGATTTCATATTCAAGATGGCCTACTCTACATGCTTCTTTTTCTATTCTCTCTGATGTTAGTTTAATCATTATATACCTCTTTACATAAAAATACAGTAAAATAAAAGATGTTAAAATTAATTAACATCTTTAATATTGATTATTCTTTGATTTGATGAGCCTCTAAATGGTAATGTGATATCTCTCTTATCTATTTCAAATTTACCATCGACAACTACATCAATATATTTTATTATTTCTCAATCTTTGATTGTTTCAAATTTATATCCAGTATATAATCAGATTGTCTTATTTGGAAATTTTTCTCTTATTTCTTTACAAAGTTTTGTGATCTCATCTCTATTATCTGTATATAAAGGATCGCCACCAGATAAAGTAATTCCGTCTATGTAGTTTCTCGATAACAAACTAAATAATTTCTCTTTAGCTTTTTTATCAAACAATTTACCATTTTTTTCATTTCAGCATTTTTTATTATGACAACCCTTACAATGATGAGAACAACCAGTAACAAATAAAACAACTCTAAATCCAGGACCGTCCGCTATTGAACAATCCAACATATTCATATAATTCATTATTCAACTATAACTCCAGTATGTTTAGCTCTATCATAAACTTCAGCAATTTTACCATTATTGAAAGCGGTAAGAAAATTTCCTGTTAAATAACCAGTAACTCTTCGCAATCTATCTATGTGATTAGATCCACATTGAGGGCATTTATCATTTATTTCATCTTGATAGCCACATTCAATACATATATCATTAGGAATATTCACAGCGAAATATGGAATATCTTTATCCATGGCATAATTAACTAATTTTTCAAGAGCGTCTATATTATTTTTTACACTTGAATCCAATTCTACATATGTTATGCATCCAGCATTCGAATATCCTGTCAATTGTGATTCAATATCAATCTTTTCAAAAGCATTTAGTTTTTGAGATACAGGAACATGCATGCTGTTTGTAAAATATTTTTTATCGCTCACGTTTTTTATAATACCATATTTTTCTTTAAATTTATTCATGGCAGTAAAACAAAGCGATTCTGCAGGTGTCATATAAACCCCAAAGTTCAATTTGCATTGTTTTTTGAATTCAGCACATTTATCTTTATATAATTGTTCAATTCTTTTTGCTAGCTGCATTCCTTTTTCGCTACATTGATCACATCCAATCAATAATTGCAAAGTTTCAGCTAAACCGAGTTGTCCTATAGCTAATGTTCCATGCTTTAAAGCGCTTTCAACACCTTGTTCTTTTATATAACCACTCATTAAGTTGTTTTCATACATGAATCGAGCACTTTCTGCTGGTTGTTTACACATGTATTGATATCTTTCAATTAGCATATCTTTTGCTTCATGTATTTTTGTGTCTAGTAATGACATAAATTTTTCAACATCTCTATCTGCTTCCATTGCTAATGTAGGTAAGATGATTGTTACAGGTGCAAGATTTCCTCTTCCATCTTTTTTAAGTCCTAATCCATTTATATCATAGCCATTGTATGTTCTGCAATTATGCATTATTATGTCTGATCCAATAAAAGATCCACTTTCTGTTCCAACATCATAACTATCTACAGGCTCTCAATGCCAGCAAATATCCGTAATTTCAAGTTCTAAATTATCTGCTCTATATAACTTATCTCCAATATTTAATTGATCAGCTCTAATAAATTTATCACCTATTCAAAGCGGATGATCTTCTGTGCATGATAGACAATATTCTTTTTCGAATTCTTTATAATAAATATGCATCATATTAGGGGAATTATGTTTATCATTCTTGAAAATATGCTTTAACTTTATCCAGTTATTGTTTTTATCAAGAACTTTTATATCATAACTTGATAAGTCGATCAATTCTTGTTCATATGATAAATCAATCTTAAATTTAGGTCTCTCATATAATCTTTTGTGATTTTTTTGTGTTATAAGTTTATAATATTTTTTAGATGTACCCCTAGGATTTATATTCGATTGATGTTGAATATATTTATTCTCTAACTCCCTATAATTTTTAGATATTTCTAAAACTTGAAACTTGTAATGATCTGTATTGGTATCATTGAAATATAAACCTGCATCAATACCACCAGTTTTTCCTATACTACATTTATGTTCAGCACATCTCCTAGATATTGAACTTGAACTTCCTATATAGGTCACATCTTCAGGAATATATGTTATTGAATACACGCCTGGTAAATTAGGTAATCCTGATTTTTCTTGATATTGCTTACCCAACGCTTTTTCATTGAGCGGCGCTTTATTGAAATATATCTGCGCTGTTTTGTAATTATCTAAGTCACCTGATTTACAATAATCAAATAAGTCTTTTATCGATATATCGATAGGCTCTTCTTGCCCTATCTTCACATACAGATGCTCATGTTCTGACAAAGCACCCATTGTGCTTACATATGTTTCAGGATCATTTTTATCATACCCTTCATTAACTGATCAATCGCAATTAACATAATTAGGATACAATCTTTGTGCTGTAGATTTTAAAGCTAACCTAAATAAATCATAATTAGGATCACCTTCTTTCCTATTCACACCTTTCATACATTGAAATATTCCGCATGGAAAGATACTTGTCTTATGAAACTTTCCTAAACCTTTTATTGAAGTATCTAATAACGCTTTTGTTACTAATCTTCCTTCAGGTAATGTACAAGTTCCATAATTTAATGATGTAAATGGCAATTGCCCGCCAGCTCTACTTTGTAAAGTATTTAAGTTATGATAAAGAGCTTCAACTGCTTGATAAGTCTCCTTAGTTAACATATCAGTTGCATATTTAAATGCTTTTGGGGCATAAGCTTCATATTCGCTATCTTCTATCGAATAATCTGTGGCATTATCTAACATATGTTCTATTTCATAATCAATTGATGAATATCCTTGAACATATTTTAACCCATCTCTGTAGTGTTTTGCAAATGATTTTCTCACATATGGAACTAAGGTATAATCTAAATATGTGGCTGAAACACCGCCAAACTGTTGTAAGCTTTGTAATTGAAATATTACAGCTACCAATTGTAATGCACTGTTAATTGATTGTGCAGGTCTTACATCTGTTTGTCTTGTATTGAACCCTTCCTTCAATATCTTATCAAAAGGTACTGAAAGGCAATTATGCATACCAGAAGCGTAACTATTCAAGTCATGAATATATATTTCATTATTCAAATGATTGTTTCTTGATTTTTCTGATAAACAATAATTTAATGCAAATTCTTTCATCAAAGCATCGCTACACATTCCTATTCTTCCACTGAATGAATGTTCATCTACATTTGCATTTTGATTCTGTATATCGTTTATGTTTATTTTATCAGATATTGATTGCATAAACTCTTCATATTTGTCTGACATATTTACTTACCCCTTTATTTATTGTAATTAAATAACATCGATGATTGATCACCTTTTGCAATAATTCTACCATAAAAATCTCTTGTTACATTCATTGCTTTATCATATTTGCCTAAGATTTGTCGGTAGAAATTTCTCACTGTCTTATTACCATATGAATCTGTTTGTATATACCCTATTACTTTACCTCTTCAATCTTTTATTGTTTCTTCATTCATCTTTTACTTATCTATCCTCCATATATTTGAAAATGTCTACATGACATTTTTCTCTCAATTCATCTTCGCTAATTTCTCTAGCTTGTGTGATATCTCTCATATTTAAGAAAGTTTCGATCAATTTAATTAATTTTGTATCACTATAACTATAATACTGATATTCACAAGTAAATTTCTTCAAAAGGTATTTATCATAATCTTCACTAACAATTGGTCCAAATTGTAATACTCTTGAATAACCTTCATCTGTCTTTACTCATAAGTATCAAAATCTTCCCATATCGTCATTAGCTTCAATTATGCATTCACCGATATTTTCTATGGTTATATCTTCTAAATATCGTACTTTCTCTGATAAATAATTAAATGTTTTTTCCATTTTTATTCCTTTTTGGATGAAAATTCCAATTTTGTATGGATTTTGTACGGAACTTCCAAAATTTCCAAATCCTCTATATATAATATACAATATAATAATATAATATTATATAAATAATAATAATTGAAGAAAGATAATTATAATAATTATTTATAATAATTGAAGATAATTATATATTATAGTATATTAATGATATGATATGTATGCGAAACTTCCAAAATTCATACAAAAATTTCCAAATTTCATCCTTTTTCATTCAAAATTGGGTAAAATAAAAATTTATACCTTAAACATTTAGTTTGTTTAAATCAATATAAATTGTAATTAAATTCAAAAACTCCTGTTCTCGATATAAATTTTAATGTGATTTCAATATATTATTATTGTCTTTCAAATGTATTTACGCTTAATTCATGAGCAATGCGTATTTCAAAGTCATCTTCCGATATTTTTTTCTTATACTCTCTAGATTGTAATTGTCCTTTAATGAGCACTTTATCTCCAACATTTAAAGCATTTAAGCTTTTAGCGCATTTGCCTCAAGCTACACAAGGTATATAACAGTTAAGCGATTGCGTATCATTAGCTACATTATTAGCTAAGATAAAATCAAGAACATCTTTACCATCTTTAGTTTTTCTCAAGTCATTCTTGTTACAAATTCTTCCATCTATTTCGCAGTAATTTGTTTCCGATTGTTCAGGTGAATCAAAATAAGTGAAAATATAAACATCAACTTTATTCTTATCCTTTAATTTTTGAGAATAGGTTCTGATATTGCCTGTGATATCTATTTCATCATTTTCTTTATAAGGTAAAGAAAACCTTTTAAATTTTAAGTTTAAAAGATCTTCTTTTCCATTATTTCTTGTTACAAGTAAATTTGCTTTATAGTATTCAATATCATCTATATTATGTGAGTATTGAATGTTTTTTATTGTTCCGTGTAATATTATATTATTCATAACGAATCATTAACCTATATGTAGTTCACCAGGTCCGGAAAGACCACCTGCCGCAATACTTATTCCTTCACCTTCTAGTACTTGATATACCTTATATATTTGATATTTTTTTGTACTTGTTTTTCTTTGGCCATTTTTTATATCATTATCAACTATATTTAAGCTTATTTTTTTATTTACAAAATCTATAATAATATTTATTGTTGTTATATAACAAGATTCAGAACCAATAGCAAATAGAGTTGGAATTTGATATGATACTATTCCTGTTGAACCTAAACTATCAATCATAATTTTTACAAAATAATTTTTATTTAAATTGGAAGAAGTGATTTTATCTGAAGGATAATATTCATTACCTTTTATCCAAAATTCTAAAATTTTATCGGTATAATCTACAGTTAAAGGTATTTCAGTAGTGCCTTGTTCAGATGCAAATAATAATTCTTTTCGCATGAAAATGGAGTTATCACCAGCAAGGATATTACCACTATCATCTTTACTAATAGATAAACCATTCACCGCTTTAGCGTTAGTGGTGGTACCTTTGATTAAATTTGTTACTGTCATATTATCGGCATCAATATCTAATGAAGTAGCTTTCATATTGATAGAACATATAACTTGTCCTTGCTGTTTTGCGCCAATATTGATATTTCGGCTATAAGGAGTATCTGCCCCAATATTTATTGTTTTGCCTTGCAAATATAATTTTTCCTTAGGACTTATCTGTATATTATTATTAGCACTAAGTGTTATATCCCCACGGTAAATAATATCCTTTGAATTTGCAGCTAAGTTTATATTTCCAGTAGATTCTAGTAGAATTCTACCCGTTTTTGAAGTAATATAAGAAACGTCCCCTTGTCTTCGTATCCTGAAATCTCCTAAATTATTATTCAATTCAGATACTGTAATAGGGCTTAAATTTTGAATTATAGAGTTACCGTCGCCAATATATAAATATTTATTAGTAGTATCAAACAAAGGCTGCCCATATTCAAGCACCTCTGTGCTATTACTTATCGCATCTGCTGTTCCTCTTAAAAATTTTATTTTTGCTTTGCCCATTTATAATATTTCCTTATTGTGATGCTATTTCTTATCCACATGCTTTGTTTCAGTAATTTGATCACCTAATTCAACTTCACCTTTTTGTAAAGCTTCCATAAATTTAATAGCATCTGCTTGTTGTTTTAATTGCGGATTTTCTTCAATTTCTTTTTCCGCGTCTTTTTGCTTTATATCAAGTGAATCCATATAAGCTTTTATGAGTTCATTCTTTTCTTCATCACTTGCCTTATCAAAATTATCATCTAATTGTAAACCAATATCAGCTAAAGTAATTCCATCAAGATGATCTAATTCATGTTGAAATACAAATGCTGCCATTCCAAAGATTTTTCTTGATTCTGTCTTACCTAAAGGTGTTTGGTAAATAACAGTAATTTCTGTATTTCTAGGTCTTAAATATTCTTTTCCTGGTAAGCTTAAACATCCTTCTCTGTTGATAGTTAATCCTTTAGCTTGTGTAATTACAGGATTAATAAATGATCTGATATCACCATTAAAGTTAACAACAAAGATACGTTTATTGTAACCAATTTGAGGTGCTGCTAATCCAACACCGTTTTTATGTTCTCTTAATGTTTGTTTGAGATCAAGAATAATTTCTCTCATCTCATTATTCTCTTTACGAACATCAATTTCGTCCGCTCTTTCACTTAATTGATTTAAATCTGTAATAATTTCTTTTATCATCTTTTACTTATCCTTTTTTAAAAAATTTTATTTTATTTCATTAATTATTAATGAATATTTATCACCTTCAAAATCTGCTATAAGATTAAGCAGAAATGGTTGTGAAAGTGATTCATATATTAAAGAGCTACCTTGCTCTGTAATAACTTGATTGTCATACATTATATCCAAATCATCACTATCTTCTAATATAGAATAGATAATTCCAAATTGTTCTGAATTATCTAAATCCACAACAAATGAATTATCATCGCTTGGATATCCTGTTAAGTTAATTCCTATTGAATTTAAATATTCTTGTTCATTCATAGTTTATCTCTCACTTCAATAAATTTAGCATAGATTAAAAAAGTTGAGTGAAATAAATACTCAACTTTAAATGATTTTTTTAAGCTTATCTATCGTTTGATTATTAGTATCTAATACACCTTTTTTACTATTTTTTTCTTCGATGCTTTGTAAGAATTTTTTATTTCTCTCTTCATATCTCTTATATTTACTTTTTCTTACTGGCTTATTAAGCAAGAACATTATATAAGATAATGTTTGATAGTTATTCATTAAAGGTGTAATTGTTTCTTTTATCTGGTCAAGTCTTTCTGGTTCAATCAAACCTTTTTTAGCTTCTTCTTCAAAATCTCTAATTTCATTAAGCATGTCATGATATTGATCGCATACTTGATTGTAATATTCTTTAACATCCTTTACAGACATTTATTTTATTCATCCTTTACTTATCATATTTTTTTATATATGTAATAAAAATCTTAACAAGAAAATACATAGTTGCACAAAAGCATACTAAAGTTAAAAGTAAAGCAATAATGCATGTTATTCAGTTATCTTGCTTTACTAAACCTGCATATGATCTCAAATATCTTCCCATAACGATAAATACAAACATACTCGCTATTAAGAAGATACTATTTGTGATTTCTTTAACTCTTTTTTTCTTTTGTCTTTTTGTTAATTTTCTATTTGATGCATTCATATTTTTCATAATTTATACATAGTCCTTATATATAAATTTAGCATCGATTTAAACTATTTATTCTTTATTGTTATTTTAATTTGTCTAGATGGGTTATGACAAAGTATATTTGCATATTTAACTAGAGTAGCTTTATATACAGGTTTATCAAACTGCATTCTCACGATATTACCATTTTCATCACTTAGCCATTCCCAGTCAGCTAATTGATGCATTGTAAAGTCCTTGCTATTTAATACATAAATACTATTATCATCAATTGGTGCTGTAATTAAATTCATTCCAATATCAAATTGTATGATAGGTTTGTCGTATATTCCATCTACTGTTTTTACATTTAATCTATTCTTATCTAACCAATTTAAAAATTTTCTTTTATTATTATTGCTCATAACAATAAAATCAGCATCTTCATTATGATTATCTATTATCGATCTAATTTTGTCTACATCAAATTCGTCTATAGTTGTCTTATAAGGATTGAGAATTTCATATTTGGTTCTATCCACACCATATAAAATTTTATTGTCAGAAAATAAATCGTTTAGCCCATTTAATTTTAATTGTTCATATTTAGTCTGTTCATCAAGATACTCAGGTTTTTTATCTTGACTATAAAAAGCATCACGGATATGTTTTTGTGTCTCTTTTATTTTATATTCAATTTCATCGTTAAGTAAGTTGACAAGAGCCCCAGTTGAGTTTTGAGAGCATCTAAGTGCCTTATCGCTAATTTCTATACTGCAATAAATATTAGACAATTCAGATTTGATTTGGATAAATTTATCCCCATTCGATTTGATCAATACCAAGATCTGTTTACCCCAAACATCGTTTCCTGTCTTAGTGATATTCTTAAAAAACAAATCTATTTGATTATCTAATTGTTCAGATACTACAGGAAGATATGCTTGTTTTAGAGCAGTATTAATGTTGCTAAAAGAAATCATTTTAGTTTCCTTCCTTTATCATGTTATTATTTTTAAAATAGGTTTCCCACATATTTTCTATGCTGTGAAACTCTTGCAACAATTCACCTCGATAATTCTCTATAAGTTGGTCATCAACTATACGCTCAAAGTTAATAGGTGATTTAGCGCCTTGTCTATAAATAAGAATTTTTCCAGGAGCAAGCCCTTCTTCCGCAATATCATCAATATCAATAGAGCCATCTTCAACAAGAAGTGGTGAATAAACTTGTTGATTAATAATTTCTTGATATCTATTCATGATTGCATTATAACTTCGTTGAATATCAACTAATGATTGCACGATACCATATTTACCATAAATAATGTTATCGTTCAATTTATATTTAGATCTTAAGCATTCAATTATAGGTAGTATGTGGTTATAAACACCGCGCTCTTGCCAATAGTAATTTTTTGGACTTTCTTTAATTTGATCACGTTCAATAGTTAACCATTGTTCTCCATATGCAAATCTTTTGTGAAATTCTTTTAATACTTTATTATTCATTTTTTCCATTACTTTTCTCCTTAATCAATTCGTTTAATCTTTGTTTAGCATCTTCTTCATTATCAAAAATATCAAAATAGTATTCATATAAATTTATACCAACATCAGTTTTATAATAAAGACCGTATTTACGACAATATCCAATTTCTATTATATTAAACATGTCTATACAATCTTTTCTGTAAACACTGATAGCATAAACATATTGACCAATTTTGAACTTTGGGCATATCGCTTTTTCTTCTAGCTCTTTTAATTTTCTTTCAAGCGAATCACATTTAAGTTCTAACATCTCTTTATATTGCATATCAAGACAAGAATTAAAATCAATACAACCTAATTTATGGTCTAACTCATCAATACTATCAATATGATATTTATTTAATATCTTTTTAATTTCTTTGATATCCATATCATAACCTCCTAAAAGCAATTTTTAAAACTTGGATATTTTTCAGTAAATAATTTTATTGTCAAATTTTTTAAATAAATCTTATTTTCAAGTAAAGCACCATCAAAAGGTGAAATAGCAAATCCATTATTCCATATTGGATAAATTAGATCATAACATTCATCATACACTTGGCTTTTCTTCCAATAATCTAAGCAATTTTCATCTGAAAAGTTTAAATCATGATCTTCATAATTTTTATTTTTTATAAAAAAATATTTTTCAAAATCTTTTAAATTCATATCTCTTATCTTATCAGATATATGCTTAAAAGTATCATTAAAATTCCAAGTATCGTATTTATAATCTTGATCACAGCTATCTTGAAAACATATTTTACCATCAAACCATTTACTTATACTTTCAATATTATCATTCCAAACAAAACAAAGAGCTTTGATATCATTACAATACCAAACGTGAACTTTATAAATAGTTGAAATCAAATCATCTACTTTTTTACGATTAAATTCTTTGTCTTTTTGTTCATCAATATTTAAATAGTATAAAAATTGTGAAATATATTCTTCAGCATTATCGAAAAGCAATTTATTAAATTCGCATAAATTTCTATAAATATCTTTACATTTACAATTTTTAAAGCTTATCTCTAAAGAATAACTCATATAATCTCCTTTTCTTTATTATACGAAAATCTTAAAAATTAATCAACTATTTTTGAATATAATTT
>ERZ1034928.79-NODE-79-length-57774-cov-38.269149_pt1 | contig 57774 bp, 85 predicted proteins | sample MGYA00520627_ERZ1034928 | MGnify/ENA primary metagenome ERZ1034928 (study PRJEB33766, sample SAMN09781755) | gut metagenome | biome: gut microbiome | host: Homo sapiens | place: Madagascar | study: EMG produced TPA metagenomics assembly of the PRJNA485056 data set...
TTTTTTTTGGCTGAAATTGATTGTGGGGACAGATTTAATGCTTCAGCCAAGGCTTTGTTGGTATCTCCAAACAATTTCATTTTACTCTCCAAAAGACGTTTATTCATTCGTTCACCTCCTTTGAGTATCGATTTAAGATACTACGATTTTACCACTCTCGCAGTATCTTGTCAAGATATTTTTCAAAAAAAGTTTCCAAAATTTTAACTTTTTTTGTCAAAAGGCTTGTTTTTTTTTCACAACTATGTTAATATGTCTGCGAAAGGTAGGTTAGTTAGATATTATGAATATGGGACAAAGAATTTACGAATTGAGGACGGCGAAAGGTATTTCGCAAGAAGAATTGGGTAAAGTCATTGGAGTCCAAAAAGCAGCCATAAATAAATACGAAAGTGGACTTGTTGAAAATATGAAGAGAAGTTCTATTCAGAAAATGGCAACCTACTTTGGAGTATCACCGTCGTATTTAATGTGCTTTACAGACGACCCGACGCCGAACGCTCAACGACAATCTACAGAAAACGAAATCATAAACCTCGTTCAAACAATGTCCGAGGACGAAAAACAAATGTTGTTAAAAATTATTAAAGGAATTAAAGGTTAACTTATGGTCATTGCTTTTGTTATAATTGCAATTTTCATTGTAATCGGCATTGTAATCGGACTGTTGAGAAAGCCCCCTTTGGAAAAAGAGGACGACGAACTTTCCAAACAACTTCGCGAACGCTATCGTCGCCTGCCACCTGAAGCGCACAAAGGAATGACTGAGGACGAGTACGTTAAATATTACTACAACTATAACGCACCCGACACGCCCTACATAAAGGAAAATATTGAGCCTACTTTGATAGATTGCCCTGCCTGCGGACACAAAGTTTCAAGTGAGGCACCGAATTGCCCTCAGTGCGGACACCCTATCGCCTCGAAACGTTGCCCACGTTGCGGCAGTAAGAATGTCGAAATAATCACCGGCGCAGATAAAGCGGTATCCATAGCCGTTTGGGGTGTTTTTTCTGCCAACAAAGTTATCAACCATTACAAATGTAAAGATTGTGGACAAAAATTTTAACCACCCACTATTTCCTTAGCCTTATTAAGTACTACCTGTAACTGTTCGTCAGTCAACCCAGCCAACTCTTTCAAGATTTCAATAGTTGTGTTATTCACTTTCTTTTCCCCCTCGAAGGTTTTCTTTCAAGGGGGATTTTACTACACTGACAACGCCAAATCAAGCCTCAAATGTGCGACTTTGACGGGTCAAATATAATACCAAAAGGAGTCTCATAAATGAGCCTAAGCGAAAAACTACAAGAATTGAAGTCCCAGCAACAAATGTCAATCCAAACGATTTCCGATAAAAGCGGCATTCCCATAGGAACGGTCAAACGTATATTCTCAGGCAAGACCACCGACCCGGGATACGCCACTGTCTGCTGCATTCTTGCCGCCATGGACACGGGTTCCGAAACCGCCGCCGAACTCTACGAAGATGTTGCCACCGAAACCGCAGGCTCTCCCCCAGCGGACGATTCGCGCCTTATTGACCTTTACGAACGCACTATCGAAACCAAAAACAAATGGATTCGCGTTTTGCTAATTCTATGCCTTATTCTTGTCTCGATTTTTATTTTTATCCTAATTTGGGACATCTGTAATCCCCATATCGGCTTTTTCAGACTTTCACAGGAGATTTTCCCCAATGCCCTACTATATATCGTCAACCAACTACACCATTTCTGAGTCAACTTACAAAACAAAAGGCAAAGTGTTTAACACGTCAATCAGGGTTATGCGACTGGACGGGACAATTATTCAGAAGCGTTTCAAAGGATATCCGTCCAAAGCAGCACTAAAGCAAGCCGTCGGAGCATTTATCACCGAGGAGTGTGAAGTTATTTCTCGCGCCGCAATGCGGAACCGCGCCGACGAAGCGAAGAAGGTTGCCACCGCGCCGCTGAAAGATTATATCGCTCTCTATATGACTTCGCTCACCAATCAAAACAAGCAAGCCACGGTCTACGATAAATCCCGAATTTACAAAACCTACATTATTCCCACCCTCGGGGATATTCCTGCAGACGCCTTGACAAAAGAAACCCTGTATAATTGGCAGGACGGAATATGGAACGCCACCAACTCAAAGGGCGAGCCATTGTCCCACAAATACCTCGTGAAAATCAAGTCGTATTTCGCCGCATTCCTTTCGTGGCTCGAAACTCGCTATTCGTTCCCGAATCACTTGCCTGAGGTGCCAACCCCCAAACGCCGCGCCCCTAAAACTCAAATGAAGTTTTGGACGCGCGAACAATTTGACGCCTTTCTCACCGCCGTTGACAACCCGATGTACGCCGCCCTCTTTGCAACCCTCTTTTTCACCGGTCGCCGCCGTGGCGAAGTCCTTGCCCTTACCCCGGAAGATGTATCACCCTCGGAAATCACATTTTCAAAATCTTTTAACCGTTACACGACCGACGGCTCTCGCTACACAATCAACTCCACCAAGGCGGAAAAAATCTACAAGTCCCCCGTCTGCGCCACTCTCGCAAAAACTCTCGCAGCCTACACGCCCCAGTCCCCGTTTTTCTTTGGTGGCGACGACCCCGTTCCCCCGACAACTCTGCAGCGCGCCTTTGACCGCTATACCACCGCCGCCCACTTGCCCCCTATCCGCATTCACGACCTCCGCCACAGTTTCGTCTCAATGATTGTCCACCTCGGTGCCAACCTCGCCGTAGTCGCCGACCTCATTGGCGACACCTTAGAGCAAGTCACTAAGACCTACGCCCACCTCTACGAATCCGACAAACGCGCCATTATCGAAGCCATTAAATAAACATAGCCGTCTCCCACCTCGGGAAACGGCTCTCTTTTTGCCACCAGTCACAAATCGGTCACAAAAATTTGGTCACAAATTTGGTCACAAAACGTGTGGAACTGATGTAAATACGCGTAACTCTTATAGCATTTAGATATAAAGAAAGGCGCAAAATCAGGTGTTTTTGACCGATTCTGCGCCATGGAGCGGGAGACGGGATTCCACACACCACAACATCTTGTGCTATCGTCATATGATTTTTCACTATATATTGTAGTTTTTCTCGCTTGGTCACAAATCAGTCACATTTCGGAAACCTTGGTGGGAAAGAGCCGCTACGCGGTCGGCGGCGTTGGAATTACTTTTTTTTAATCGAAAACCCACCCCGGGCGCGCTTATTGCTTTGTTTATTTTATAATTAAAATAACAAGCGCGAGCGCGTGCCGATTCTCTCCGTTTCCTTCCTATTTTCCGCGCCTTTTGCTGGTTAACGAGATTTTGCCGCCGGGGGCGTTGCCCCTTGGCAATGAACAGCCGGCGGAGGCAAAGTCCTTTACACTATACAACGAGAATATACAAGCATGATTTTGTAGTAAATACTATAACAGAAGAATACTAAATAAAGCAAGTAAAAACGGGGTAAAAAATAAATACTTGGGAAAATATATAAATACTTAGAAAAGGGGGAAGGGCTTTAATAACGGGCAAAGGCTTTGAAACGTTGGTAAATGCTATATAACGGGGGAAAAGGCTTTTACTATTATATAAAGGCTTTTTATTATAATAAAAAATAAGCCTTTATATATTATAAAGGGCTTTGCGGCGTTGTAAAGGCAAAAAAAATAATAAAAGCCCACCACCGGCGAGCGGATCGGGGCGGTGGCAGGCGTTGCGCGAGGCTGTCAGGCTTCGGGCGGTGGCGTTTGGTTTTTCTTCGCGCCGGGCTTTTGGCGTGGCGGTTCCGGGTTGCGCGGCAACAATCCGCCTTCTAACATTTTAATACACACGCGCCAAAATGCCGCCGGGCTTTCGTAGCCGTAAGAGTTCAACAAAATCAATTGCCTTTCGCACTCTTCGGGCGATTGCGTGATCGCGAGCGTGCGCGCGTATTTATGGCGTGTTTTTTTTGCATATTCTAATTTTTGTTTGTACTTTGCTTTTTCTCTTTCTTCTTCGGTGGCGTATTTTCGCGGTCTACCCATTTTTTTACCTTCTTTTTTTGTTTTTCGGGGATTATATCACAAAAATTTTTTTTTGTAAAACAATAGTTAAGTAGTAAAATAATAATGAAAAAGAAAATCGTATTTTCGCTAATTAAGTAGTATATTTACTTGTATTTTTCTTTATTAAGTAGTATAATTATAGAGTAAAGAAGGTTGAATAAATGCGCTTGCTGGAGTTCTACGGCAAGACGCGCGCACGGTTTCAGGGCGCGTAAAGCGTGAATCGGTCAAAATGGTTGTAGTAAATCAAACCGACGCACCGACGGCAAAAAGAGGGTTGCCGCGCGGTGGTAAATGATAGCAACAGCGACGCGCAACGGCTCAAAATTGCGCGAGTGTGCCGCCGTGGTTTTTATCTGTTAACGGTGGCATTTTTTTCTAAAATGAAAACAGACAGCAACAACGAAAAAGCGAAACAAGGGCGCATGCCCTTGTCTATACGCCGCGCCGGGCGTATACCGATGAGCAGGCAAAAGCACGCAAGACCGCACCCCTTCAGGGGGCGGCGGTGCTAAAATTTGGAGGTTTACCATGAAAAAGCAACAGAACACGCACCCGATCGACATCTACGCGATCATTGAGAACGGCGGCGCAACGCTGGACAAAAGCGGCTTTGAGGTAAATTTTTTGCGCGGCTATCAAGTAAGCAAACACGACATCGCAATTTTGAAGGTGTCGGAAGCCGAAAAAATCGCGCGCACGATTTCAAAACTTTTGAAAAGGATCGCGCGCAACGAGTTTGTAGGCGTTTGGGTGAACGAAGGGCGCGTTTATGTCGATATTTCCGAGCACGTAAGCAGCCAGGGCGCGGCACTTAGAATCGGGCGCGCACGCCGTCAAATTTCCGTTTACGAGTGGGCAACCGGCAACTGTATTGAATGTTAAAAGGGGGACAAAAAAATGTATAAAATCAAGGTAACAGCGCAACGCGGCAAAGGTAAAATACGCCGCATGGAATCGGCGGAAAATTACACCACGGCGGAAGCCGTCGCCGATTTCATAAACAAAAGCATCGAGCGGCAATATATTTTATGCGCCAAAGGCTGGGGCATGGTTGCACAGTACGAGCACATAAAAAACGATGTAAAAACGGTTGACTTTTTCCCGGTGTCGCCGCTTTTCGGATCGGGTTTGCGGTTGACTTTCCGCGTTATTGAGATATAGCACAGAACGACACGGACGGACGGCGAAACGAGCCGTCCGGCGCAAAAAGGAGTTGGAAAAATGACAAAGGAAGAAATTGATAAAATGTCCCAAGAAGAAGTTTCGGCATTGTTGAAACAAAAGCGAAGAGCTTGCAAAACGTGTGCTCAAGAAGGAGAGATGTTATTTCATGATCATGAATATCATTTATTAAGGGACAGAATATGCGAGATTTTAGCTGAAAATGCAGCAAAGAAAAAGGAGTTGAAGAAATAGCACAGAGTGACACGGACGAGCGGCGAAAAACGCCGCCGCCGTGGTAATGTGGCGAGCCGGTCACAAGCCCGGCGCAAAACAGAACAGCGACAAGACACCACCGCAAGGGGCGCATGCTGGGAGGTAATTTTATGGCACGATTTAGCAGGACGAACCAACCGAAGCCGCAGAACAGACGCGGCGGACGCAAGCCTTCGGAGGCTAAGCGTCAAGCGGCTTTTCAGGCGGAAATGGACAGGCAGCAAAAGGCTTTTGACATTTTCGAGAACAGCGCGAGCGGCAATTTTTGGGGCTTTGATTTTGTTGATGTTTTTCATAAGCACTACGACAAGCAAAACGCTATTTTTGCCGCCGAAAGTGACGATTGCGCAAACGTTGCCACGCCGTGGGGCGTTGTGCACGTGGGCGCGGACGGTGTGATGTGCTACTTTTTTAGCGAACAGCCGACAAAAACAGTTGAGTTTAACCGCAGTATTTACTTTTTTTAAGGGGAGGACAGAAAATTGAAAAACACACAAAATTTTGAAAAAATGGCAGCCGATTACGAGCAGGCAAAGGCGCAGGGAAAAGTATTCCTGGCGAAGTGCTGGGACGACATCAAGAACGCAACAGAACAGGAAGCCGCCGCCAAAGCGTTTGCAAAAATTGATTTTTGCGACGGCGATTATATCGGATATTTTTGCGCGACTCAACCGTGGTACGAATTTGCACTACTTGTATTTGATGCCGAAACGCACCGCAAAATTTACGAAGATTTGCAAATACACCACACCGCACACTACAACAAAGAAACGGAAGAAATCAGAACAGCAACCACCGCCGAAAGCATAGAAGAGATCATAAAACAGGCAAAAAAATCAACTTTTTACAGTTGCGCAACTTGCGGAACCGCTAAAAAGTCATTACGAATACGGCAAAAAATACGGTTTTGTAGTCAACCACTACGCGAACAGATACGCCCGAATCTACGCCGGGTATATCGGAAGCCCGAGCGCGGAGCAGGTAAAAGCCGCGCAAAATTGGCATTACGAAAACGCGACAATGCACTACTACGAAAACGCAGACGACGCGCGAGCCGTCCGCCATATTTTGCGCCGACTGGCAGAACTCAGGCGCGAAAAATTGAACTGTTACGAGTATTTGAAGGAAGCGTTGAAGGACGAGTTTTACAACTACGAATGCATGTACGCGGACAGTTACGACCAAGCCGCCGAGGCTGTCGGGGTGGATGTCAACGAAATGACCGAAACACAAACAAAAGCATACAACGCGGCGTACAGAGAATTTTGGCAAGAAGTAAACGCCCGTGAAGATTGGTAAGACAGAACAGCAAGGGCGCGCCAAACGGTGCGCCCATACAAAACACAATACGGGAGGCAAAGATATGGACAAGCAAACAGCACTACGCAACGAATATTACGAGAGACAAAAAGCACGCTACGGGCGCGAAGATTGGGCAAAAAGCAGCACGAACAACGCCGCGTATTTTGTCAAACTTGACAACGGCGAAATCGTCAAAACAGCCGAAGAACGTTATTTTACAAAAACAGAGTTACATTTTGAGTAAAGGAGAATACAAACATGAAAAAAGCATTTTTTATATGCACCATTTGCAAAGACGGAAAATATTTTTCGTGGGTTGAATCAATAAGCCAAGACACGAACATTGCAGCATTTTGCAGGCACAACAACATTGAAACCCTTGAGTTTGCGGAAAGTAGCAAACAGGCAGAAAAACGCGCCGAACAGCACAACAAAGATTTTCAGCAGAACGGCACGTACATGTTTTAATCAGGGAGGGACAGCAATGACAAGTTATAATATCACAAAACGTAACGGAAAAATTGAGTCATACGACATCGATTTTGGCATAAACGCGCAGGGCGAACACATACAAGCAACAATCACACGCTCAACAGACCCCGATCCGAACAGTCAGCAAACGCTCCCGGCATTATGGAAAAAGCACGGATTTACGCCAAAGAGGTTGCGCAGTTGGTGGACAGTTGAAACCTACGCAACGGATAACAGCGGAGATTGCCACGGCTTTTATAACCCGACTAATCTTTATGACGGCGTCCGAGTCAGAAACGATTTTACATACATGGACGCAGACAACGAACAGAACTTTGATAAAATACTAAACGAAATACAACGCCGGGCGTTTGAAACTTTTGAAAAAGCCCGTAATGTTGAGTTAGTAGTTTTTCAAACAAAAGAAATGACAAAAATCCAAAAAGCATTTGTAAAAAACAACTACAAGTATGTAGCCAACGTTTTTGCAAAAATAGACTACATCTACAAACAAGTAACCGTTTTTGACGAAACTATTGCAAGCAACAACTACAAGGACATCGAACGTTTTATCGAACTTGAAACAGGAAGCAGAACAGAACCTATTGTTTGCGTAGTACGAAACTACGAAGAAGCGTAGAACAGCATGCCGGGCGACGGCGGTTATTCCACCGCAAAGGAGTAAATTATGAAAATATATTCAGAAAAATATCTCGATAAATTATACGAGAGAGTAAACGAACAACGGAAAAAACTTTCAGAAGAATACAATGTATCTGAAAGCGCAATTGTTTGGATTGGAAATAATCACTTTATTATTTGCAAGAACGAACAAACAATAAGAATTTGAAAACAAAAACTTTAAACCGACCTGTGAAGGTATATTCGCAGGAAAGGAAATTATGTATTTTTTAGAGCAAAAGAAACAATCGTAAAACCGAATATTTTGGGAAATTGCAGTTTCCCAGTTTATTCGTATAGATGGAAAGCAATAATGGCTTGTGAAAATAGAGAGTTATTAGAAAAGGAACTTGCAAAACGCAATCCAGACAAATACAGAATTACGAGCAATCAAGTAGAATAACCGAGGCGACAGCGGCAAAACTGTCGCGAAAAGAAACAAACACCGCCATAAGTCCGCACCGTTAAGGGCGGCAGGCGCAGGAGGACACATGGCAACACCTAATTTTCAAACACAAAAACATTTTAGTTTGTGGGTCAAGGATTTTTCAATTTACGACGACAACGGGGAATTTTTGGACAACGACGAATTTGCCCTGATGGAAACGCTGGACAAAATCAAAACGTTGAACAGCACACTGTCATTTTTCCGCGTGACTCTCACGGACGGACGTTACACCGGAACACAATTTTACGTCGAAAGGAAAAACAGCAACACGGAATTGCCGACCAATTACACCGCGCAGGAATGGCGCGAAAACCGCAAAGGATATTGCGGCGACTATTATTACCCGAACAAATACAGCGTTGCAATCCGCAGAGAACTGGCGGAACGCAGGAAAATAAACCGCTGGCTTGCCACAGAGGGCAAAAAACTTGGATTTGAACAACTAATCTGTGTGGCAATTTTCAGCAACGGCGAAGCCGTATACAGACGCGCGGAGGCATGCTAATGGAACTGGCTATTTTTCAAAAACAGTGGGAAATTGAGGACACTCTCGAAACGCTTGAAAGCATGCTTGCCAACGGCTCGAACCCTGTATCCATGAGGGCATTTTTGTCAATGGCTATAGATTTGTACGGAATGGAAGATTTTTTCAAGGGTGCCGAACTGGCGCACAAAAAATCGTTGATACAATATATATTGACGGCGTAACAGAAACGTTACAAAACATTACAGAACAGCACGAAAAACAGAAAGTTTTTGATGTAATAGGAGGAAACAATGAACACAACTACAATTGAAAAGTGCATAGACCTTTGCGAAAAAAGAGAACTGGAAGAACTATTGAACACGCTCAGATACGAAAGAGAAGTAAGCATTTTGAGCAGTAAAGGCAAAAAGCCGACATTGCTAAACGCGACAAAAAAGTATCTTGAAATAACGCAGAAAAACACAGCAAATCCGAGATTGTACGGCGTACAACACGCGCCTGACGATAAGCAGTTTGTGCTTGACGGATTTGGTATGATAGTTTTCAACGAAAAGCACGACGAACTCGACGCGTTGCCGCAAACCGAAAAGACGAACAGCCTGAACCCCGAATCGTTGTTTATGAGCAACACGCGGAGAATGGTTTACTACGACTTGTCCAAAGAAGATAAAGCCATTTTGACGAATATCGGGAAATACATCAAACTGATCGGCGGAAAGTCCGCCACTGTGCCGGTGTATCTCTTTGGCGGATTTTACAATGCCAAAAGCCTTGCGCCCATAATTGATATAATAGGAACCGAGTTTACCGCCGTCAGAATTAACCCTATTACGGACGATCGCCAGTACTCCTCTGTAGAAATCAAAAACGACCTGTGCCATGCGCTTATTTTAGGTATGAGAACGCCGCCTGAACAGCGAGAGGAAATCAAAGCGCAAGCACAGAAATTTGCCGGCTTGCAGGGGGTGTCAACACTATGACAGGAAACGAATTTGACACGATTTACAAACTGTATCTGAGGGCATTGCCTTCAATGAAAAAATCGGCGTTGACAGTGAGCCATTACGAACTGATTTTGCGCCGCTTTGCTCAATTTGTAAAGGACGAGCCCAATATAACCGCGCTGACCGTTGTCGAGTGGCGCGAAGCATTGTTTGACGACGTGGCATGTAACACAATAATCAACTATATGACGACGTTGCACACGTTTTTCCAGTGGGCATATCGCAAAAAGTTTATCGAAGAAAATCCTGTACAGCCCGAAGATTTTCCGCAACCCGAGCGAATCAAGTACGATTTGTTGACACATAACGAAATCAAACTACTTTTGTCTAAACGCCCCATGAGTATGAACAAAAAAACAGGTTGCCGTAACCGTGCGATTGTGGTATTATTGGTACAGACGGGCATGCGTAACAGCGAGTTGAGAGCGTTGCGCCTGTCCGATTTGGACTTTACAAACAGCACCATTACCATAGAACACGGCAAGGGCGACAAGAAACGCAAGGTGCCTTTCCCGGCGTTGGCACAAACAGCCGTCAAGGAATATCTTGACGACGGATTCAGACCTAAAGCGTTAAGCGACGACGATTTTCTGTTCGGGACGGACGCAGATTCAAGCGGACACAGCACTGGGGGCAAAGTATGGAAGCCGCTGAGCGCGGTTGCATTGCAAGGTATGATACGCGTTTATGTCGAACGCACCACGGGACACGAAGGCGGCGTAAAGGTACACGCCCTCAGGCACGCCTACGCATCACTTTGCGACGAAATGGGCGTCAGTCTAAGAGACGTACAGAACAGCCTTGGACACAGCAGCCTTGCCACCACCGAGCACATTTACGTAACAGTGCTGGACAAGAATAAATCAGCAGTAAATATTAACAAAGCATTCGACGGAGTATTTGCATGAACAGTGAACGTTTGAGAGAGATTTTGGAATTGAACAACTTCCGCAAAATGCAGCAAGCACTTCAGGCGGAAGGCTTTGCCGATACGAAAACCGACAAAAGATTTGCCGAACTTCCGTTGACTGACGTTGTTGCGGCTAATTGCGTGGCAAAAATAGAACACGCCGATGGTGGCAAATATATGTACACGGGCAGATTATGCCTCGGGGTAAAAGGTTTCGAGCAAATGACGGTTGTATGGATAGAACAACTGAAAGCGTATCGCAACGTTTATATTCCACACAAAATACTGATTGTGGCAAAATAACAGAACAGGGGAGGAGCAAAAATGGACGAAATCAAAGTTGGCGACCTTGTAATTTACGCTGACGGGAAAAAGGGCAAAGTAACTGAAATTTGCAAATGCGACGAATGTCGCAGCCGTGGCTTTTGCGAGCCTACCGTGCTTTGCGAAGATTACACCATCGACGACATCACTATTTATGATAAGGAAAGCAACTTCAAAAGATTTTTTGTAATCGGCAAAACACTGTATGGCAATAAGGTCAGCGAGGCTGAAATCATAGAACAGATTGACAAGATAGAAGAACAGCGCACCAAGTTGAAAGAACAGAACGACCAACTGAGAAAACAATTGTACCGAATTAAACACACAATGATAGACAGGAACGAGGAATAGAAGAAAAAGCCGTGGCAATCGCCACGGCTTTTTCCTCTTTTTCAGAGTTTCTTTTGTACTGAGGAGAGATGTAACAAAAGTGGTCGGAAGGGATGGGGCTTCACGACACTGTGATTATATCACGACATTTTGAAATTGTTCACACTTTCTAAAAAATTTTTGCATAAAAAAATGGCAGAGTTAAACCTACCCCGTTACCGAAGTTAAACCTACCCCATCGCTGGAGTTTGACCTACCCTGCCAAAAATTATTATAAAATTGTATACTTAAGCCATGCCATGCCGCCACTGTCCTTTTCGGCGGTTTCTCGCCATACGACCCGAAAGCGTTCTGCATTGGATATTACACTACTTCTTATATCGCCCGTCCGGGAAACAATGTTACCGTTTCCGTCGAGGTATCGTGCAATACGGATAAAACGAAAGTTTGTGTATGAACCCGATGTTCCATTGTTGTAGTTACGTTTGAAATGCGCAGCCACAACCGACGACGGCGCATATGATACACTTAGATATCTTTTTCCTATGTCCGCTTCGGTAATTGTATAAGAATCGAACGCAACAAGTGGATACCTGCGTTTTTTTCCTTTGTATCTTTTTAATTTTCTGTAGCAAAGTTGGATTTCGTCACCAACTTTGACTTCACCACTCAACACCTCGATAGTAAACGTCATTGGATTGGTTGTTTTCGGCACGCCTGTGCCGTCTACATCGTGCGCACCGATAAACCTGATTACTGGGGCAGTGTCGGCAGAAAGTCCCGTCTGAAGCCTGCTGTCCGCCCACACGACCGCATTTCGCAAGTTATTGTACGGAACTGCAACCCAAACGATGTCGCCGACGGCAGAATTTGCCATAAATGCCGTGTATGAAGCCGAGATTTCGGTTGTATCGCCCGAAAGGACTACGCCACATTTACCTGTGCTTGCATTCGGCAAAGTCGAAACACGCGCTTTGTAAACACGCAAACAGTCGCGAGTTTCTTTTGTCACAACCTCGCCTGACATTTTGTCTAAGGCGTTTTTTATACGTACAAGGTCTTGTTCAGTCATTTTGTTGATCCGCTCCGCTCGAAGTTGTTGTTATTGTGCCAATATCGTTTACACTTGTGCAGTTAATTGACATCGCGCCCGTTTCGCCGATAGGCAATGTAAACGAATTTATAAGGTGCGTTTCGTAAGGCTGCCCTTCTTTGTCTATGCGTTTTACGCGTATCAGCCTGTTTTCCTCAAGGTGAAACATCTGCGACGAGGACAGCACTATCGATTTTTGCAAAACTGTTTTACGTTTTAGTTTCCACGCTGCCAAACTAACGCACTGCTGCGCGTTCCAGTAATTAGCATTGCTTTCCACAAGAGTTTTGGAACCTATCAGATTGATGTTCGTTTCGCTTTTAGGGTCAAAGTTTTGCGCTCTGCCCCAAACTTCTTTTCCCGACACACCTTCGCCCGTTATTATTACGTCATTGTACACGCTGTCCGTTTTCAACGTTTCGTTTACGTAAAGCAACGTCTTTTCGTCGGGCGTAAACGTCCACAAAACAGGCTTCTCGAGGTCGGATATATCGTCCTCGGACGGCTCAAGGGTAAACTCACCTGCGGCATTGTAGCCGACAATACCTGCAAGCATTTCGTTCAGTTGCAAAATCAATTTACCGACATTGCTTCCCATTGCTTCCGTAACGGTGTAAGGCGTTAAAAGCATTGAAATGTTTTGCGTAATAGAACCGTCGCTGTCCGCCGCAGAATATATTTTGTCGTCATAGTAATTTGTCAATACCGGCAAAACATTATCAAGTTGTGCGGCTATATCCGAGGTCGTGCCGAGTGTATATCTCGACAAATGAAGGATATCTCTTATGGCGGACAAAATGTTTACGTTTCTGTCTATTTTGTAACTTGACGGCAAAATACCGCATTCGGTACCGTCCAAAGCCGCCCACTTATCTACAAGAGGAAAACTACTTGTGCGCTGTTGCGGATTGTACAACAGTTGCGGATTACTTACGTACCCGACCATTTGAGGCAAATAAAAATCTGTGCCGTCATACAGGCGCACACCCATTGATAGCCTTATACGCTGTCCGAACCATATGTTATTTACCGCAAAATCGAACGCTCTGTCACGATTCGCCAACGTGATTGTAGCCTTACGGCGTTGTCCGTTGTTCAGGGACACACTCAAATTACCGCTCTGAATGAATGCTTTACCGCTGTACGTTTTGTTTCCGCTGCCGCGCGGATTGTTGTCCAACGAAAACGCAACGGAATTGTCGGGTTGCAAAAAGTCCAACTTCGCCAACTTCTTAAACGGACGTTTGATTGTTTTCAAATACTCAAGATAAGGAGATTGTGCCATGTTTCACCTTTAGTTTGCTTTTCGTCCGACAAAGCCGATAACGGCTGTTGAGGCATCGCCCGTTTCTTCCCAGTTTACGGATATCGTGACCTGCTGTTTTAGCGAAGATGTGCTGAAAGATTGTTTAATCGGCGCGGATATCGTAACCTGATAAAAATTTCCTTTCGTGTCACGCAGAAAAAAGTCGTTAGTGCTGACACTTGCCTCATACAGCGTTTCCATTTGCTCTGCGCTATCGCTGTATTCGCTCTCGCTTACATTAGAAAGAAGCGCGGATAACGAACCCGTTTTGCCAAGCAACGAAGTTTTTTGCGGCAAACGATACCGTGTAAAGTTTGTTAACATTGACGGCGTATTGCCGTTGCCGACTTCGCCTGTAGACAAGTTGTTTCCGAATTTCCAGTAACGCACCGCCGTGTGAGTACGTTCTGCAATGCTTACAGGCTCCGCTTCGAGTAGCGTATAAGAATTTACTCGCAAACAAAACTCTGACGTTACAAAAAATGTGTTTTGTACAAACGTCAACGCGACGTACTTGTTCAGTGCCTTGAAGTTCCAAATCGTATTAAATGAAATCGGACTTATTCGTTGACTTGTGATATCCTGCCAGTAGTCCGTCGCCGTTCCCGACAGGGAATTGCGCTTTGCGATTGCGGATTCTCCCGTTCCGAACGCACTGTACATAATCGTCAATGCGTCCGAGCCGTGGCTATTCCCGTCAACCGACAATTTTTCCAATGTGAGTTTGAAATAATTACAAGTTTGAGTGCCGCCAAAACTTATACCTTCCAATGCAGGTTCGTCGGCGTCGTCCTCTATATCGTAACTGTTTTTGTCTGTGTTGTTGGTAGCAACAAAATAGAACGAGACGCCACCTCTCATCCATGTCAAGCCGACTTCGCCTGCAAATTGTCCAGTTATGGAACTTGCAAAAGGCACCTCAAATGTTATTTCGTTGTAACTGAACTCAATGCCCGTCGAAAGAATGGTTGCCGTACACTTTGTTCCCGTCGTAAAGTTTAGCGCAAAGATTTCCGCTCCCACTGCCGCCGACCCCGACCACATAAACGAATAGTTTGCCGGGATATGAAGAGGCAATGTAAGACCGTTGCGAGTCATTGTATTGAACGCAATCTTTCCGTTTGTGCCTACTTGAAAAGAACTGTTTCCGAGTGTCACGGGTTGTGTAACGGTTTGCATAAACGTCATTGCTGTGGAACTGCCGTTGCTGTCAAACGTAGCGTAAGCGTCGTCAATGACGGCAAAACTGTATTCTGAAGCCTTGAACGGCAACGTTAAGCAATTGATAACAAATTCCTGCGACAATTCGGCGGATATTCCTGAAGCCATTACAACTTCAACATTACAAATGTAATTGCCCTTGCTCAACACTGGTGGGTTGTACGTGAAATCCTGAGTGTACACGTATCCCGTATCGTCAACGACGAATTGGTCGAAACTGTCGTAAAGTCCGGGAAGTTTCGTGACAGTCCAGCGGATTTTTTCTACAGGCTCGGTGGCAGTTATTGTTGCAAGAAACGCCACATTCGGGACAACGGCATACCACCCGTTTGTTGTGTCTTGAAAATTACTTCCGCTTAATGTTATTTGCGGTGTAGCGGCAGCAACAAAAACGGCTGGCACGGTAGTTGTTAAAGATTTTTCCGTGCCGTTTTCAGACCAATATTGAGTGATATACAAAAGATACTCACTGCCATTGGTGATTGCCGAACTACGAACCGATGTCGAAAACATGCTACCCGGCAACGTGTTTCCAATTGCGGTTTGTTTCGTTCCCGAATAAACCAATATAGGCGAGCCACCGCTCACATTTCTGTAAATTTTAAGAGAATAGGCAGTCAAAACACTGTTGCCGTTAATTTGCCACCCGATAGAAATTGCATTCGTTGCGTCTACCGCCGCAGACCCCGTCAGTGTAGACGGGGTTATATGTGAAGGCTGAAATAGCATAATCGATACTCCTTATTCTTGCTCTGCGACCATTTCCATGACATCGGCAAACGACATTGTTTCGGCGGTTTCTCTGTCAAGGGAAACGCTACCTACCGCATAAGTGCGCGATTGGTCGTAATTGTTTGTCGCGTTAGTCGGGATAATCCTACCTGAGCCAATCGGCGTATTTCTGATTGCTCCTGACCTTATACCTGCCGAGCGCATACGCTGCCTCGAAGCGTCGTCCCCGACATAGGTGGACAATGCACGCGAGGAAGCCGACGATATACGCGGCGGTCGTTTAGGCGGATTTCTCGTGTCGCCAATTCCTGAAAAGTGCCCTTTCTCGAGGTCTACGGTATTTCGGATTGATATTCCTGTCGCTTTTTCAATGATATCCAAAATGGAACCTGCCACATCGCGAAGCGAACTACTTCCGTATGCTTCGTTCCATTTGTTCAAGATTTCCAAAATACTTGCGTTGGTGGCATTTCCGCTTTCGATATTCTCAATCACTTCGTCCCACGCTGCGTCCTCGACGGCTTTCTTTGCCGAATCAAGTTTTTCCTGTGCCTGCTCGATACTCTTAAGGTTTGCCTGCCACTCGAACGCGCCTGTTTCAGAGTTGTATACGCGCACGTTGCGTTCCTGCTTGGCTTCAAGCAATTCTTTTTCTGCTTCGAGAACTGCCTTTTTCTTTTCCTCAAATTCGTAAGTGTCTTTTGTGGCGTCGCGTGCTTCTTTAAGCGCAGATACCACTTTTTCACGAAGAGTTTTACCGATTTCGGAAATGTTTTTCTTTATGTGGTCGGTAATATCTTCCTGTTTTTTGTCCTCTTCAGTTACGTCTTTTGCTAAATCGTCAAGTTTCTTTTGAGTGTTAACGTAATCCTCGTATGCTTCTTTGCCACGATCCAAATATTCTTGCAACTTGCGCCACTTAGCCAGCAACGCTTCAGCATCTTCCGAATTTCCTTCTGCTTTTGCTTTTTCATACGCATTCCAAAGCAAATCTGCTGTCTTGGAAATCTCTTGATAGTTCTGGAATTGCGCTTCAGCCGTTTTCTTTTCGGACAATTTCGTTCCATCAAGAGTTATCCCGTACTTGGCTAAAATCGGGTCAGGTTTGCCGAAGAGATTGTAGCCCCCGATATCACGATAAACTTGATATCGTCCTTGCCAAACGCCCGTCCAAGAACCTGTAATATTAGCGTTCGCCAGTTTATCTTTTGCAGCCTGCTTTGCCCGTTCCAACTCTTGTTCATACAGAACTTTTTCTTGTTCGGAAAGCCTAAGTAACGCTTCCCGATATTCGTCCGTACCTGCCGTCAAATCTTTGAGTGCGTTTTTATGATCGTCGGACAAAAGGGCAACGAGTTCTTTTTCTGTAGACAGATACTCTTCAGTACCTTTTTCTAAGTTTTTATAAGTGTCGTAAAGTTTAGCGAATTTAGCCGCAGTATCGGCAGAAGCCTTCCATGTTTCCAATGCTTGAGCAGCCGCTTCTTCCTGCGCTTGTTTTTGCCTATTCACCAATGTAATAATACCAGTGATTGCAAGAGACAAAATCGCAAAGACAGGTAGCGAGGCTTGCATTGCAGCACTAAGAGAAATTTGTTGAGCCGCCAAGGCTTTCCAACCTGCAATTGCACTTGGAATTATACCCGTTACAAAACTCACCAAAGTCTTGCCAAGTTTTATGAGCGACGCCAGTATTGCTTGTCCTTTGAATGCAATAATTGCGGCAAACAATGTCGGCAAAATCGCCCATATTCCGCCCAGCGCGTCCCATACGTCAAGCAACGCCGAGGCAATATCGACAAAAATTTTCTTAATAGCAAGCCAGCCTTGCTCTGAGTTCAGAAACTTCTGCCACTTAGATGTAAGGGCATTTGTTTTTGCCTCATACGTATTTAAGTATTTTTCGTTCTCTTCCGCCGAATACCCTGCACTATCCTGCATTGTGTTCATTGCTTCCTGAACCTTGTCCATGTTGTTAAGCAACGCAATGAAGTAGTTTTTGCGGAATGTGCTTGCGGTATCGTAAATCTCTGTTACTTCGGCAAACGTATCGCCCAACTCAGCCTGCAACTGTTCGTTAAGTTGCGACCAGTCCTCGTCCTCGAACAACGACCCGAGTATACTTTGTGACTTTTGACGGTCGCCGATTTCCGTTGACAAACCCTTCCAAATGTCGAGTACGGTACCTTGTCCCATTTGGTAGTTTTTAACAATACTTGCCATATTATCGCTCAATTGAGCGAACTTATCCAAGGCTGTAGACTTTGTTGAGAATTGAATGAGCGAGTTTACGGCAGTACCCAAGTTTTCACCGCTTCGTCCCGTAGCCTCGGACAACGCGGTTATGATACCCAATGTATCGTCCAACGTCAGGTTTGCATTCTTAGCCGAAGAACCTGTACGTTGCAACGCGGTCAACAATTTTTCTGTAGTTACCGCCGCGTTATCTGCCGTAATGTTCAACTTGTCCACTATGTCCATAAGGTCGGTTGCGGACAACCCGAACTGGGTCATAATGGCAATCATTCCGTCGGAGGCTTCCGTAGCGTCCAATTCGGCAACGTTCAAAGCCACCACGGCGGCTTCGGTTGCTTTTATTGTGTCGTTCCAACTCATGCCTGCGCGAGCAAAATTCAGCGCAATTTCGCTTACATCGTCGAATGTTTGCCCGTATTTAATTGCCAAATTGTACAGCGTGTCGGCAACATCTTTGTCACCGATACTTTCGTTAATTACACGTTGAATTTCAATTACGCGCTTCTCGGTGTTGACAAGCGTTTCATTGAGGTCTTTTATGGCGTTTTTAATGGCGTTGATTGGCTGCATTACGAGCGTTGCCGCAGCCTGCCACATAACAAACTTTTTCGCCATTGAAAGAATGCCGTCGCCGCTCTTTAATACGGCAGTATCAAGTTGCTTCGTTTCGGCGGCTGTCGTAGCCACCTCTGCGGACAATTTTTGATACTGCATAGCCAACGCATTTAGTTTATCTTTTTGAACGTCAGTAATCGTGCTTGAACTACCGATTTCAGTAGCCAATGCCTTTACCGCCGACAGACAATAATTCAACTGCGATTCAAACTGCTCGAATGTCGCCGCCGGGTACTTGTTCTTTATTCCCGTAATCGACTTAAGCAAATTCGAGTAAGATTTTTGCAATTGAAAAACTGCCTTAGACGACGTGCCCTGCGCCGTATTGAGTTTAGCAGTTTCGGCACGGGTAGTTGCAAACTGCGCAGCCAGTTTTTGATAGGTCTCCGACAGTTGGCGAATTTGTTCTTTTTGTTCCCTTGTCGGCGAACTGTCGCCAATTTCTGCATTCAGGCTCTTTACGCTGTCCAAACAACTTTGAACCTGCTTTCCAAGGTCAGCAAACGTGTCGGAAGCGTAACTACTTTGAGTACTTTTTAGGGTATTGAGTAAATTAGCAAAAGACTTTTGTAAGGAATCAACGCCCGATACAGTTGTTTTACTGACCGTGATATTTTGGATTTGAGATTGAATTTCCGCTAAATCCTTGCTAATTGTTCCTTTATTAAGTTCAACGTTAAGAATAATCTTTGCCATTTATTTTACTCCATAAATTTATCAGTACGGCAAATCGTCGTCACCGTTAGTGTCGTGTTTAGGTGTTTTGTCCGAAATGGTACTTGTCCCAAGTTTTTTATATTCGGACAAATCAATATGTCTGTCGCTTGCTTCTTTAACAATGTCGTTGCGGCGCATACCTGCAATGAAACTGTCTACAACACGCGCTTCTTGGTCGTCAACAAAGTTATCCCAAAACGGACGCGGCATTATCGTGCGCCCTTCCGTGTCTTTATCAACAGGGTAAGACCAACCACGATCGTTTTGAATAACCTGTATAAGCATGTCCCCTTCGCGTTCGTCCCACGCAGTCTCAACATGGTCGCCCGATGGTAAATAAGAAAACTCCATTTCTTCGTCGCGAACCGTTATGTCCATGTTAAGTGCACTGCCAAGAGGCGTACCGCCGCCGTAATCTGTACGACGTTGATATTCTTTAGGTTCGCCCCACGCCTCGTACCAGTCAACGCGAATATGCTCTTGCAGATTATCGACCATTTCGCTACCAACATAGTTAAGCGCAACGGGGATTTGCGCCTCGACTTCTTTTTCGACAGTATTTATATCGTCGTCCAAGCCCTCTATTTTTGATGTAACATTGATATCGGGCATATATTCCCTCTCAATTTAGAAAACGCCACCCCACGCCTCAAAAATGGCGTGGGAGGCGTTTTGAGTAATTTTTAGTCCGTAACGATTACGTCCATTACCGTTTTTACATCGGAATTGTTGGTAAGCGTTATGGTGATTTTGCCGTTGCCTGCAGTGGCACCTGCGGTGAATACGCCGTTTGTCACGGTACCAAGCGAGGAAGCAGTAACAACATAGGTCAGGTCACCGTATGAAGGCTGCGCGACTTCGCCGTTTTTCATGAGGTACTTAACGGGGATTGTTGCGCTCTTGCTCTTTGCTACGGACAGCACACCGCCTGCAACAAACAACGATTCAACAGAATCGGCAACGTCGCCGCAGGGTACATACACGTAGTAAGCGTAGTTGGAACTCTCGTTCGAGCAGTCGCGGTAGTCCGAAGTGGATTGTGCGTCTGCGTCGGGACGAAGTGCCGTCCAACTGTAGTCGGTTGTCGCCACGTCCGTTTGAGACGCGCTGATACCGGGGTCGCCGTTGAATTGCGCACGAGGCACAATCAGATACAGGTAGCCAGCAAGCGAACCGCTTGCCACAGACGAACTCTGTTTGCTGTACACGTTGAATTTGATTTCCACCGTAGCCGTCTGCGGAATGAAGTTGGACGGAATGCCCAATTCGGTTGCCGAAGCAGGGTTACTGTAGTAGAAAATGTCGTAGGCGGCTTCTGTGTAGGAACCGTTTACAACGCCCGTTGTCAGATTCACGCCGACATTCGAGCCTTGGTACGAATCGGAGCCGTGCACTTTAACAAAGCACCAGCCGAGAGTGTCCGTGTCGGGCTGTCCGTAGTGTTTAACGGGCGGATTGGACGCGAATACATCGGTAGGAATTTTCAGCACACCTGAAGCAGGAGCAACGTTCGTTGCGCACACGGGCACGATACCGTTCTGCTTAAGCGTACCGCCTGTAATCAGGCGACGTTGACCGAGAGAAAACGCATTGGACGACAGAGAGCCGCTCAGACGGCTGGTGTCGGGGATAAGAATCAACACGGGAGCACCGATACCGCCTGTTACTTCACCGGCGTTTACACTGCCGGTTACGGACGATTCTGTGGGCGTGTTGTCGAAACCCAAAATGCTCCCCGTTGTAGGGTCAATGATTGTAACTGTCGCGACACCTTTAACGAAAAGTTTAGGGTCGCCGAAATTGAAAACGTTCATATTGTTCTCCTTGTTTAAGAATTGTTTTGTCCTTCAACTTGTCCTATTTGCCGTCCTAAGTTTGCCGCACTCACGGTGCCGTAGGAATTGTCGATAACGTCGGCGAACCAAGACGGACAGGGATTGCCGTTCTTGAAAGTCACCATTCCCGACATTTCCGCTTGCGCCATTATTTTGAAACGCAAGCCCCTTTCGATAGCGCGGCGACGATAGACAAACTCACGTACTGTCCAGTCGTCGATGTCGCGTTCGCGGACATTAGACTGATATGCCACCGAAGCAATCAGGTCGTTTATGTTCAAGTCCAGTTTCTTTTTGTTGCGTCCTTGAATTTCCTCTAATTCTTCGGCAGATTCCACCAATTCAATATTGTCGCTTTCGTCAGGAAGCACGATACCATTTTGTTTGGCAAGCAAAGGGCGGACGTACACGGCGAAATCTGTTGCGGAAATCTCCGCTTTGACTGCGCCTTGTTGCACCTCTACGTGGTCTATTTCGATGTCGTTATTCCTTTCTCGCAGAAAAATGTTTTTGCGAAAAAAATCGTCGAGGTTACAGTCAATCCGCAGAGCCAGTAGCCATAACGTAATTATTCGCTGAAACAATCCTGTGATTGCACGCCCCTCTTTTACTTCGTCGTTTTCAAAGCAAAAGACGGCGTTAAGGTAGTCCTTGGCTGCATATCGTACAGGGAGAGAGCCGATACGCAAAGCCCAGGCGTCGCGACACGAAACAAACGTTTCGTAGTTTGCCATTGTTACCGGATAGTAAGTCAGTCCCTTACACTTGATAGGTAAACCTTTTCTGACAGCACTATCCTCAATGTTCTTTTTGGAAGGTTGGCTCATTGTTTATTTCCTGCCTTCTTCACCTTTTATCTCTGCCGCATGCGCGGAGCGATAACTGTAACATTCCTGTGCGCCCTCTGAGTTTTCAACTCTGTTGGTGCACATACACTGTTTTTGATGTCCGCAAAAAGCCTGAACGACTTTTGCCTTTGTGTCGTAACTCTCGTTCGGTTTTACAAGTAACGAGCACATCAAAACATCAAACTGCGTTCGTATTGCGTAGGGACACTTCCAATGTTTAATCATTATCAATATCCCTCCAATTCGATTTCAACCGTCTTGCTTGCACTGCCGTAACCGACAGTAATTTTCAACGGTGTATCGGACGGTTTCAGACACTCAAAAATCATTGAGTTTTCGGTGCTGCCAAAATCTGCGTCGTAGGTGCCGTCCTCACCCTCGATTTGCCATAACGGCGTCTCTTCGGAGATTTTTCCGTCGATAAATACTGCCGCCGAGATTTCGACCTGTTCAAATTGTTTAAGTGAGGTCGGAATAATACTCGTAAACGAAACCGATTCTGTCTGAAAGGCTGATACAACCAGTTTGAAAATGCCTTGTAAGTCCTTGTTCTGTTCGAGAGTGGCGACAATCTGAACCGAGCCTTCTGCGACCCCTGTAACAACGCCGTTTTCGTCAACCGTCGCGATTTCCTTGTTGGTTGACGACCACTGCCACGTCAAAGGTATTTCTTCGGGAACATCGTTGTGGATAAATGAAGCAAAGAGTTGAGTTTGATTGTTTACGGAAATCTCAGCGTTACCAACGACCGACACTTCAAAAGTTTCAGCACGACCGCCTGCAATAAAATGTTCGGTAATGTCGTCTGTTTCGGTCGGCTCTTCGACACGAGCGTTAAACGTGACATAGTGACAACTGCTACGGTCGCCCGAAAATTCTTGCATAAAGTTTGTCACGCCTGTAATGTGGTAAGCCTTTGTGCCTAAAATCAGGCGGCTGTTTTCGTGCAACTTTGCCGTATTGTCGTTCAACTGACAGATAACTTTGAAATACCCGTCCATAAGCACGATATTGCTCGGATTAGTGTTGTCGTTGCTTGTCATTTGGTAACTTTCAACAACAATCGGTTCGGTCACTATGTTGCCGTACTCGTCGTAAGAGTTGTACGAAGCATTGCAGCGAGCGACAATTGCCGTAGATTTTGCCGACGAAATGTTTGACGGGTTAATGCACAGCCACACACTACCTGCTGTTTTGATTTTCGCACCAATAGGAAAATACTCGATACTGCGGTCGGGGAAAAGAATGACTTTTCGATCGTCCGACTTTTGGCTATTCAGCGAAGAACGTTCCTTTTTAGAAACGTCCGCAAGCCTTACGTTTGCCTTTGTCCACGTATAAAAGTCGTCCGTCAGACCTTGGACTTCAGCCTCGAAGTAATCCGTCGAAAGATAAGCGCGTTGTTCGTCATATGCTCGCGTGCGCTGCGCCATATACTGAGTTTGGCGGCTGCCGTACTGCGCAGGCTGATTGTTTGCAACAGGCGCGCATGTGCCGCCAAAACCCGAAACGCCTCGCATAAATTTTTCAGATTGCGACTTAGACATGCTCACTCCTTATTTACCACTGTCGCGCGAAATTGCTGTTCGCCGATTTCCATACTGTTGGGGGCTTGCGCAGGCTCTACCGTAACGAACCTTATTGCAAGTTCGCGCTTGTTTACTTTCATTTCGATTAGAGCCTTGGAAATCACATCAAGAAATTCCTCGCACGACATTTTTACATTGTTGAATTTGTCAACCTTTACGTAAACCGTTTCCATAAACTACCACCCCAACGTTACGTTTTTGCCGAGCAAAGGTCTGTTGTCGTCTTGCGTCACGTCGTTGTTTTTGGTCGTTGCCAATTGCAACCCGAAAACGACCTCGCGCCCGATGTTCGTCTCACCGTCGTAGACAAGTTTACTTCCGCAGTCGGGGTGACAACGTTTGCTGTACATAAACGTGCCGACACCGGTCATATTGACACCGTTAAAGGCTTCAATCAAAGACTGTTCCAACGCAAGCGTGCGGTTGTACTCGTCCGTTTTTGTGTTAGCCTCATATGTGTAGTGGGTCAGTATGCGGAAATGCACCGCCATTGTTGCCGAAAACTCGTCGTTAGGCACTGTACGCCCGGTGAAAACATAAACGCGTGTCTGCGCCGTGGTCTGCGACTGTTTTGCCCAAAATTGCGGAAAAAGTCTGTATCCCTTTTGCGTAGACGGGTTCTCTGCTTTGTCGGGGTTAAACACCACCGACATTTTTTGTTTAATTGTCGGCAACTCATGTGAAAGCGGTTTTGCCTCGTCGTAGTAAAGATACTTCCAAAAGCGGACGCGCGACTTCGAGTTGTCGTCCGTGGGCGCATAGCCCAGTGCCTTGTTTGGTGCGTCAAGCAAATAGTCGCAAACCATACGCGGAATTTTCGGAGCCTGCTCCATGTTTATGTAACTTTCCTGCGTGTTCAGGTAAGGAAACCATTGCGACGTTGTATTAGGCATTTTCCGTGTTCTCCGTAATAGTCGGTGTAACCGCTTCTTTTGCAAGGTTTTGAAGGTTTTCGGTCAGTTTTTCTACCATTTCGGGTGTAGAAAACAATCCGATTGCCTTTATCAAACGCGCCAAAACGTCTGTATTAGCCATTTTGAGGTTGTAAATTTCTGTTTCAACAAACTTGCGGAAATCCTTGTAGTCCGCCTCGATGTCAAACGCCTTGTTTTTAAGTTCGGGATTGACCTTAAAACGCGTAAGTTGGTTGAGAACGTGACTACCTGCGTAATAATCGTAGTTGGCAACGTCGTCGATGTCGGCAGGGAACTGGATTTTGAGATAAAACGTCAGAAAAGTTTTAAGCAAGCAAATTGCCTTGATGTCCTGACGTTCGACCTTGAGCGGCGGTATCGCCATAAGGTCGGGGGTAATATCCAGCACCTTGTAATCGACATCGGCAAGCACGGTTTCTGCAATGTCTTTTGCAAGACGATTTTTTACTTCAAGCGGCATATACGCGCGAGCATTCGCAAGCATATCTGCCGTAAGTTCAAACGGTTGATTTTTCATTTTTTCTCCTTAAATCTTCGGTTCTACTTTGATACGGTTGAAGTAATGAACGTCCTGTTCCAATTTGCGCATTTGAGAGGCAAGTTTCGCCCTTACGCGTTCAAGTCTTGCGTCGCCCACTTTCATGCGGTTTGCCCGGTTCTGCTCAAAGAAAGAGTCGTCCTCGACCTTGGAAACATACGAAAGCCAGTCGTTCTCAAAGCGTGTCAGCCAGCCGTACTCAAAACAAATTCCGAGAATGCTCATTATCTGCGGCGACAAATCGTTTACGAAATACCCGTCCGTGTAAAAATCGAAGTCGATTATCGTTCCTGTCGTAAGCGGATTGTCTGCGCTTGCCGGGATTGTGACTTGTGCGCTGTCGGCGTCATACGAGGCGTTTACGATAGGCTGTACGCTGACAACCTGTCCGTTCGACACAGTAATCGACTGCGCCGAAAACAACTCGTAGCCCTTGTAAGCGTCGCCCAAATCCACCACAAATGCACTTGTTTTGTCCTCGGTCAACGTGTAACGATAAGAATCGAACTTAGGGGCAACCAAATTCGGCTTTTCTTCAGTTCCAAACAAATACATCGGCATTTGTCGAGGAAGCGTAAACAAAGACATTTGCGGCAACAGATAGTTCCACATAGTCCAAGCATACACAGGCTTGTTCGTCACCGATTTTTCTGTAAGCCTGATGTCGTCAACGTAAGGCGCACAGTATTTTGTCAATACTTCAAGAGTAGGAGTCATGTTAGTCCTCGTCGGAAATCATTTCGTTAGCCATGCTCGTCAGAATGGGCGTAAATGCCCCGTCGGGATAGCCGCACGTTTTAGATACCTTGTTCAATTTTTTGACCTTCGCCAAAGTCACGTTTTCGTCGTGTTTTTCAAAGTACGCGGTCATTAGAATATCAATGACCGTTTGCTTGTGCGCCTTGCACAAGGTTGCGAACATGGCGCAAAGTTCGTCTACGGGCTTTCTCGTAATGTCGAAGTAATCAGCCGCAGACAGGATTTCGCCTTTTTTGTAATCCAAGCCGAAGCGTTTGCGTTCCTCGTCGGACAAACCGTCCGTCACGACAATCTGTCTGTCTCGAAGCAATGCTTCCACCACGGGCACGCCAAGGCTTTTAATGAAGTCCTTTTTCGCAACGTCTATTGCAGTGGCAGGACGCGTTATTTTACCAAGGTCGCTAAGCGCAACACTGGTTCCGCTTGCAATGCACCCGATAAACATCAGCGTGACGTATTTGTCCTCTGCCACCTGCACAACGGTTGTATGCGCCTCGTCTTTTCTCTTTGCCGCGTCTGCTTCCGCTTGCTTTTTCAACGCACGCTGAATCATTTCGACAACTTGTTTTTCGGTATAGGTGTTTTCTTTGTTGTTTTCTTCTGCCATTTTTTCGTCTCCTTACGGTTATATTTTGGCTGTGGGCATTGACGGAGTTGCACCGCCGAAACTGTTACGCCCATGTGCGGAGACCGAAGTCTCCGCTTGGGATTAGGAGGCGTACACGGACTTGATAACGCCGATTTTGCTTGCGAAAACGGGTTTCGCGTCCATTGTTGCGGTAACGTTGATTTCGATAGTGAAATCAGCCGTACCCATTACGCCTGCGTCAGGTGCAGGGGTAGCAACAAGGTCAATCGGGGTACCTTCGTAGTAACCACCGATAATGGGCGCGTAGCCTCTCTTGGCAAGAATGTAAATGTCGTTGCCGGTATCGATCGTGTCGATTGTCGTGTTTTGCGTGCCGGGGACAATAACGGGAGACACTGCGAAGAGGTCAACCGCACCAGCCTTAGGCAGGAATCCGTTACGGAACCATTCCTGACCGAGACCGTACTGCAAACCGGTGATTGCACCGCCTGTGCCGTCCACGGGCAACAGTTGAGACAACGAACTGCGCGTACCGATTGCCATAAGGTTGTCTACCAGCACGCCGTTAACAGCAGCAACTTTATCGCTGATAGCCAACCAGTTTTGCGTGGAGTAGGTTGTAGCCTTAAGACCTTCGGGAACGTAGGAACCTGCAACAGCCGCTTTGAATGCGCGAATCATCTTCGCGTAAATCTTGCTGTACATGCCGTTGATAATCGCGGCATAGTAACGACCTGCGTCGCCCTGAACGATGTCCTGATACCACTTAATCTTTGCCTTGCAGACCATGGGTGCAGGGTTAAGAGTAAGGGTCTTTGCGTACAGGTAGTTAGCGGTTGCGGAATGGCTTGCGCCCCAACTCGTGTCCTCGAAAATGAAACTGTCGTTGGAACCGATGTTCACTTCCTTGGTGCCGCCGAAGGGGATTGCTTCCCACTGCATAAGGCTCATACCGACGGAATCGATAACTGCCATATACAAGGGCTGGATTACATCGCGGTCGATTGCCGCCATTGTGCGCAGGAAAACGGGGTCTTGGGCAAAGCGCATGCTCTGCTTACGAAATTCCTCAAAGTTTTCGGGTGCGTCCTGACCCGTCATTTTGCAGGCTTGTGCAGCGCAGAAAAGAAGTTTCTTTTCAACGTGCTTGCGTTGCAATGTCGGGTAGTCGTAATCCGTACCGTTGAGGCGAGAAACGTATTCCTCAACGCCGAAGTCCTTGTTAGCCTTGCGTTGGTTGTTGATAAGGTTGCCGATGTACTCACAAGCCACCAAACGTCCCGTGCTGACGATTGCTTTACGGGAAAGTGTCTTGTTGTTGACGGCAATCTTGTTTTCGGATGCGTCGTCAGCAAAGAAAACCTTGCTGGAAATGGAATTGAGTTTGAGTTCTTTCATTTTGCGTTAACCTCCTAAGCAGCAGCCTCTGCCGTTCTCTTTGCCACAACGACATAGCCTGTACCCCAAGCCTCAACGCCTTCGGTAACGTTGGTGGTACGCAGCAACTCGAAGTAAACTCCGCTACCACCGGCAGGTGCCGACGCGGAAGCAACGAGCAGACCGTTTGCGATTGTGATGTATTTCATGTTTGCAGCCGAGGGCAACGTCGAGAAGTTGCCTGCGCCGAACTGGTACTGTTCACCGATAATGATTTCGGTGAAATCACCCATGTTACCGTTGGGCAGACCCAAACCGAGGGTGTTCATACCAAGGTGGTACTGTTGGTCGCCGCTTCCGACGATGTTTACGTCGTAGTTGTTGAAGGCGAAAATGCCCGTGTGGTCGCCGTATGCGCCACCGCTTGTGCCGTTGGTTGCGGCATTGAAATACCACGTATTTCCGTTAAGAATACGGGGATTGCCTGCACTGTCAACGACGTCCTCGTAGCCCGATACGGGAATGAGACCGTTTCTTACGCACAAAAGACCTGCGGAGCAGTCTGCGCCGACAAAGGTTGTGCCTGTGCCCGTACCAAACTTGCCTGCAACGTTTTGAGTGCTGTTTCTTGCACCGTTCGAGACTTTTGTCTCAAACATTGTTTTTTCAATGAACATAGTTTGATTTTCTCCTTGTTAGATTTTTAGTCTGCCAACACGTTTTCGATGTTCTTGCGAACGTCGTCGGTTTCGTCTGCGTCCTTAGAGGCATTGAGAACCGACTTCCAACCGAAAATGTTGCTTGCGGCATTGTTTTTGGCTACAGCCGCAGTGTTGATTGCCGTCATGCAACGGCTGTCAACTTCTTTCATTGCCTCGCGGTCGCCAATGAAGTGACCTTCCTTGTTGACCATTTCCACGTACTCGGACGCTTTTTCGTCTGTCAGAAGGTCGTCGCACGCGTTTTCGGCGATGTCTGCGTTGGGGTTAGCCTCACGGTTTTCAGCCAAACGCTTTTTGATTGCGTTGATTACCGCGTCTTTGCGTCTTGCCGTTTCTTGGTCTTGCATTGCCTTAAGAGCCTTGCTCAGTGTTGCGTTTTCCTCTGTCTTTTGGTCGAGGTCGGACTGCAGCGAGCGAATTTTGCTGTCGCTTTCAGCCATTATTGCGTCCAATGCAACTGCAACTGCATTGTCGCCCTCACCAAGTGTCACGGAAGCGTTGACGGCGGTCTTTGCGCCCTCGATTACTTCACCGTTTTCCTTGGTGGCTGTCGCGTAGTACAATTCGTTGTTTTTGAGCAATGCCACACCGTTTCCGTTGACGGCAAGTGCCTTAAAACCGACAAACTTACCGTCCAAGTCTTTGAGTTTGAGCATTGTTTTTTCTCCTTGATTTGTTTTGATTGCGGATTGATTTGTTTTGTCAGGGTCGTACTGCGAAGCGACGCGCAACGTAAGTTGGCGCACTGCGTTTCCGTCCATTTGCGATAAGGTGCGGACATTAGCGTCGGCAACGGCAGGCGGTACGTCGTCACCCAAAATCGTGGTTCCTAAAATCACGTATTTTGTGTAAACTTCCGTCGAGCCGTCCCGATACATTTCCTGAACTAAAGTTTCAATGGAAACCGACATTCCCTCAAGTCCCTGTTTCTTGAGTTTGTCTACCAGTTCCCTTGCGTACCAAGCCCACAGATAACCCACACCGACTATCCATTTTTTGCCGTCACGTTCTTCAAAACGGATATTGTCGCTTGAGTTGAAGAAGCCGACAATACGTTCGGCGGTGTCGCCCATAAACGAAGCGTACTCCGTTCCGTCTGCCGCGCGCACCATTTCAAAGTTGTGACCGTCGCCGATTTTGTTTCCTACATAGGCGATTAGAATCGGGGTTTCGGCAAAGAGTTTGCGGTGTTCCTCAAGGTTTTCGTACCGCCAGTCATTGCGGTTTGTTTCCCCGTTGAGTAGCCACAACTCTATTCTTTGCTTCAATCCGTCCGATTCGCTGAGTACACGCAGTTCGCCCGATATGGAAACCGTTTTGTTCGGAAAAGTCTTAAAGTTCATAGGTCTGTCCTCCAATATGCAAAAAAACGTGGTAAAACGCACGGCATTCGAGCCATACATTCAACCACGTTCGGTGTCATTGCTTCACGTTTGAAACAACCTTATCTTGCATATTCAATTGTCTTTTTGTAGTTACTTTTTGGCGTTGATTTCTTTTGTTTTGGCTATGTAAGCATTCAATTCATTAGTCCAAAAGTCCTCAACGTAGTCCATGCCGTACTTAACGCAGGCGTCCTGCACTTTGGACAATACAATTTCGCGTTTTGCGTCGGCTGACAATTCGGTAACTTGGTCTTTGGCTTTCAGTGCTTCTGCTGCTTGCGCCGCTTCTTCCATAATTTTGCGGATTATGAGCAGCGTGTTGGCAAGGCGCGTTTTGTCTCTCTGTTTGATGTACAAAATTGCCATTGCCGCAAGGCTGCCGATTATGATAATCACAATGACGAGTTGCGCAATACGATACCAAACGGTATCTTCCGGAATCCACGAAAGCAAAAACTCAAGCGTTTCGAGAAGGCTCACGTAAATCACCTCACATTCCTTTGACCTAAATAAGGTCAGCAAGTCCCACCGCTGTGTCCTCCGTCGTTACAGTCTCACCGTCAATCGGGTCGGCAACCGTCGCTTCTTCTGCGGTTTCGACTGCCTCTTCCACGGGAGCCTCGATAAGACCAAGTTCTACGGCGATGTCTCGCAGTTCGGCACATTCCGCTTGCACGGCGGTAACGTCAAACTGCGTAACCTTGGCACCCACGGCGTCCAACTCGGATTTCTTGCGTTCCAGTGCCTGTTGCAGTTCCACAACTTCACCCTGTACACGTTGAAATTCCACCTTGTCCGTTTCGTGTGCGTCAAGCATTTCCTCTCTGCGTTTCATTTCTTTGAGAATGATATCTCCTTTCACGTTCCTGTTCCTCCTGTTTATTTTTTCTGTTTTTAGGAAAGAAAATATATAGTTTACAGTTGCGCTCGCAATTTTCCGTCGTTGTTTTTATCGTTTGCGTTTTTCACGGCGAAACGGCGCGCGCAACTTGTTGACTATCTTAGATTATTTTGAGACATTTCAATGTAATCAAGGCAATAAACACCAGCGCGACAACCACTACGATAAATATAAAACCTGCCTTTACCTTAGGTTTAACGTTGTCGTTTACGTCCTGATAGCGGCACATTACGTTGTCGAGGTTGTCAACAATGGTCTTGACTACACCAAACGGCACGCCGATTAGTATCGTCTTAATAAGATACAGCGGCGACAGCAATCCAACCAGTATCACCATAAGCCACTGCGGCAGGTGCGCCAATACGCCGAAGTCGTTGAGCACCGCCTCGTACAACCTCCTGCGTTCCTTTTGCTTGCCAGTCTCTGCGTCGATAGCCTGCGCTTCGGCGGTCTTGACCTTGGCTTGACTTTTGGCAAGCATTTCTTGCGCCTTTTGGTCTGCCAATGCCTGTGCGACGTTTTCGTCCTGCACCGCCTTGGCTGTTGCCATTGCACCGACGACATCTTCCGCCTGTTCCTCGAACGATTTGTTTTTGTCCAAGGCAACCTTTATGTCCTGCGCCGAAATATCGGTTATGGAACGCGGCTCGTCCGTCACGGGCGTTACCGCTGTTTCTGCGCTTTCTTCTGTTTCGTTGTTTTTGTCGCCCTCTTTAATCTGAGCGGCGATTTTCCTTATTTCGTCCATTTCCATGTTTTATTACCTTAAATCATTCCGCTGTCCATTCCACTTTTGAGAGGTCGATTTGGAAAGCAGGGCGCGCCCTGTAACTATAGTTGTAATTGCTGAGGTTGAAATTACCGTCGCTGCCGCTAACAAAAAACACACGACCGGTGTCGTAAGCGAAAGCGGAGCGTAGCCACGGATATTGTCCACTATGACTACCGCTATCATTCCAAAACATTTGCCATATGTCGGTATCGGCGAAATCGCCATTTTCGGGTACACCGAGGTAGTCAAGCACGTCTCGAATGCTCAACGCATATACATTACGGCTGCCTACTTCTGCCGTACCGTATGCGACACCCGAACTATTGTCTTGGTAATAATAATTACCCGAACTATATGTCAAGTGGTAATAGATTCCTCTGCTTGGCGCACTACTCCTGGAATCCCACATATCCTGATTGATTGCCTTTGGTACGATTGCAGACTGCATTGTTGCAGACAACGTAGCAAAGAACGTTTCATTCAGGTATGTATCAAGGTCGCTGCCTTGGTATTGCTGACCAGGTCTGTCACTGCTAAACGTTACAGTCTTGCTTGTATCATTAAATCTCTGCGAGGTACTTGCATCGTACATTGCTACCACCTCAACAACGTTGCTTGCAACCTTAATCACTCGGTATTGCTTACCCTCAATTGTAATAATCTTACCCTTGCCGACAATCGGTTCAACGTCCGAACCTTCAACTACCACGCTCACATCTCCGTTTGCTGAGACTATAACCAACTTGCCGGTAGTAATGTCGTACTCCACAATGCTTGCGTTGGCTACCGAGACTTCTGCAGGCAAGAACCAATCCGTATCGGCAGCAAGCGTAATTTCAGCCTGTGTGCCCTGCAAAATTTTGGCAGGGGCTGTCGGTGCCGTTACGTGGGTAAGCGTGTAGGTTATTGAGTACACGCCGTAGGTCAACCCCGTGCTGTCGGCGGCAAGCAATTCGTTGTTTGGCGATGTAACGCGCACTTTGACGTTGTAAACGCCAACGGCGTAGTCGGCAAAAACCGTCGTAAGGTCAACCGTTTTGTTGGTGATTTCCGCACCCTGCACGTCGTCGATTACAAGGTAGTACTTGTCGGCGAAAGCCCCGTTGCGAGTGTCCGTGACAGTCAGCACGCCCGTGTCGCTTATGGCAATCGTCGGGGCGTAAAGGCTTGGCGTTTCACCGCTACCGCCACTAAGCGTGCCTACGACGCCGAGTATCGACACGCCCTCTTTGATGTTTTCGGGGACAATGTTTGCGTCGATATCCGCCGTTACCGCGCCTATATTGACCTGCCCGATACCGCAGTAGCCCTCGCTCGGCGTTTCAACCTGCGCTTCCGTGCTCGGAGAGACCGTGACATCTTCCACCACGGGCACAACCTCGATATTTTCAGCACAGTATGTGCCGCTCGTTTTAAGCAAAACGCCGTTTTTATCTTTAATTTCAATTTTCATTTCAAAACCTCATTGGGCTACTTAGACCACGCGATTTTTGACAAGTCGATTTGGAAGGCAGGACGCGCCATGCGTTTATTGTTGTAAGTAAGGACGGTGAAAGTACCGTCACTACCCAAAACGACAAAGGCATCGGTACTGTATTTGGGATTGGCGGAGCGTAGCCACGGATATTGTCCACTGTGACTCCCGTTATCGTTCCAAAACATTCGCCACATGTCAGTGTCGGTAAAGTCGCCATTTTCGGGTACACCGAGGTAGTCAAGCACATCTCGAACGCTCAACGCATATACATTTCGACTTCCTACTTCTGCTGTACCATAAGACACGCCCGACGAGTTGTCGTAATAGTAGCGATTGCTTGAAACAAGAGTTTGATGGTAATACGTTCCGCTACTTGGCGCACTAATGCTGAAATTCCACATATCCTGATTGATTGTCTTTGGTATGATAGCAGCCTGCATTGTCGCCGATAACGTGGCAAAAAACGTTTCGTTCAGGTATGTATCGAGGTCACTGCCTTGGTATTGCTGACCTGTGGCACCACCCGTAAACACAACGGTCTTGCTTGTGGTGTTAAATTCTTGCAACGTACTCGCGTCATACATTGCAAGCACTTCAGCAACTGCGCCATTGGTATTAAGCACTCTGTATTGTTTGCCTTCTATGGTAATAATGTCACCCTTGGCAACCAAATTCATTGTAGCCCCGTCATATGTCGGAATGGTGCCGACCATACGTTCGTCTTGAGAGTAGCCTATTGTGCCAGCCAACATTTTTTGCGGTTCCAGCGTTCCGTCAGACGTATCAAGCGTAGGTATTTCTGCGTCCAAGCCTACAGACTTGAACCCGTCGTAGCCTTCGTCAGGCGTGAAAACGTAAGTGCCGTTTTTCTTGACTATGTAATTTTTGGTCTGAAGGATACTGGTTTTGCCGTCGGCTATGCCTGCGCCTGCAAGCAACAACCAAAATGCACTTGCCATTGGCACTCACCCCCTTGTGGAGGCAACGTACACGTTGACGTAACCGCCGACAACCTGAGCAACGTTCAACTTGATGTCACAAAGACCGCCGATGTAGAAGTTGTACACGCCCATGCTTGTAAGCGCATTCTTTACCGCAAACGCCTGGTCGAAACCGCCGATTGCAACGTAGTTACCTTCGGGGTCGGTACGCCCGAGAACCTGAACGTTAAGCGTGGTTGCCGTGCCTGTAAGTTGCAGGCTCAGCATGTCCGCTTCGCGATTGATAATCAAATCCGAAGTTTGCGCCGCCGTCACGTTGCGCAAATTGAGTATGTTTTCTCTAATCATGGTTGTCTTGCTCCTTTTCTGTCAATTCGCCGACGTAGCCGTCAAACGTTGTCTTGCTTCCGCCGTCCTCGTCCCAACGCGCCCACAGTTCCAGCACCGTTGTATAGTCGCGACTGTTTGCAAGCATAAGTTCCTCGGTTTTGAGTGCCATAGCGCGAAATTCGCCTTTGTCGGTGGCGGCGTGAAACGCTTCCAGTGCCTCGTTGATATGCTCGTAGAAGCGCACAACAAGGTCAAACACCTTGCCGACATCGCCGCTGTTGTCCATTTCGCCGTAGATGTCCAACTCTTCCGTGGTCGGGTACACCTGCATAAGGTGTCTTTCGTGAAGCAGGTCGCCGAAGATATCCAAACGTTCCAACTGGACGTGCGCCGAACGGTGAATGAAGTCCGACAGGTGCGGCATACCCATTTCGATGTACACGTACTCTTTGAGGGTGTCCAGCCACTTGTTGGCGTCGCTGTACGCTGCGTTTACGTCTCGCGCAGGCTGGCGAAGTTCGGCAAACTGCGACGTGGCATTGAAATTGAATTTATTTTTTAACAATACTGACATTTCCGTTTTCCTCTACTTCTCCGATAAGCCTACGTTTTACTTCGTAAACTTTGCCGTTCATTACTTCAAGCCTGTTGCCGCGTTGCGTAACCGCAGTAATCAGGTCAGTAAGGCGAGCCGTCAGTTTGGGTGTATCATTCGTCTGTGACATTGCGCTCGCTGTCCTCCGTCGTTTCGTTGCCCTCGGTGATAGTCTCGTTTCGAGGTCGTCCGCCGGTGCTACCTGCGCTGCCGCTCTTGCCGCTTTGAGTGTAGGACGTGGGCGGAGGCGTAAGCAAATCCAGCAGTCCGCTGTTGTTGATTGCCTTTGCCATGCTGACCTTGTCAATCCAACTTTCGTCGTCAAGGGCACACAGAATGAAGTATGCCGACGTGTCACCATTTGCGATTGCCGTTTGTGCATTTTTGCGCGTTGTTTCGTCGGTGTAAATCGAACCAAACATTTTGAATTGCCAGTTGTACTTGAGGTTCAGGCTTTCGTATAAGTAGTTAACCATACGCTCGATACCGAAGTAAACGCGCTTGCCGTACTCGCTTTCCAAAAGTGCCGACAGGTTTGCTTGCCCTGCCTTCGGGTCGTCCAACGGGATAAGTCCCGACAAGCCGATTTTTTGCACTTCGTATTTGTTGAAACTGCTTGACACCTCGTTGGCGTTTGCGCTCTCGGCGTAATCGTGCGACTTGATGTTTTCGACAGGGGCAGTAAACAATGCCGCGCCCGTCGTGTTGTTTTTCGCCATCAGGTCGTCGAAGTACGTTTCAAACAATGTGCGCATGCCGAGAGACAGGCGTATGCCGTCGTCCTCGGTCGCACTGTTGGTGTTGTAATACGGGATTTCGCCCGTAAAAATCTTGATAAGCGGATTGAGCACAAGGCTGAGTTGCGCCGCCTCGTAGTCGGATTGCTGCGCGTAGGTCATAAGCATTCCGCTGAAGGGGGTGATTGTCGCCGCCGTCGTGTCGTCTATTTCAAACGTCCACACCTTGTCTACGGGCAAACTGACGTAATAAGCCCAGCGACCGTCTTGCTTGAATACTTGCGGTGAACCTGCGGCGTTGGAACGAACGTTGTCGGGATAAAACGACTTCGACTGATACACGACCTTGCGTGAGGACTTGCTGTCAGGATTGTCGGCAAACATTCTGCTGAAGTCCTGCATATACGGCAGAAATAGATCGCCGTATTGAGTAACGTCAGTGCCCGGTTGCATAAAATACATAAGGTCAAACGACACGGTGTAACCGCTTACGTTGTTGAAGCCGATTATTTTGCACCACGCCTGCGGCAATTCTTGCAAAAACGCGTAATCTACCTGATTGTGCACCTTGTCGATTTTGGTGCGCAGTGTGCAAAAAACCTTTCCGTAGGTTGCGCAAAGACCTACAATCTTGTGCGCCTCGGTGGCAAGTCGCATTTTCTTGTTGAGTTTGTCGAGCAACATTGCTTCGCGCTTCCATTCTTCCGTCTTTGTCTCTTCACCCTTTATGTACATCGGCATTACAAAGTTTTTGTACGTAAGAATGTCCGAGTAGGTTTTTATGACTTTGTAGTAGGGATAAGACGTGTAGCGCAAGCCTGCGCTGATTTCACCAAGCGTGCGCTCGGCAAAATACGGATTCCGCAGGGCTTCTTCAAGCGTGCTCTTGTCGTAATCGATAGGCAACAGGTTAATGCCCTTGACCCTTGAATTTTGTATCGACGGTTGATTCGCCTGAAAATTACCCAGCGCGCGTCCCCACGCAGAGGACAATCCTTGTGTTCCGATAGAAACCGCGGCGTTTTCAACTATCTTGGCAAGTTTCTTTCCTATGCTTCGATAAGACATTTCGATTTGCACAGGTGCACTGTTGGCAACGGCTTCCGCTTTCTTTTTCGCACGACATTTAGCCACCCGTTGTCGGTTGGCTTCACGCTTGCGTTCCTGTTTCGCCGCTATTTCCTCGGGCGACATTTCCGTTGTCAGTTTCTTTGCCATTTGATAGTTCCCTTTCTACTGCGATTTCCTTTTCCAGTTCTGCCGTAAACTTCGACAGCAACTCTAAGTAAAGTTCTTTGTTTGCTTCTATCCGACGTTCGTTGACTGTAAGCATACACTTACCAAGCCAACGTTTCTCGTCGTCGGAAAGTTTTTTGTACTTATCTTGCGGTACGACTTTCATATCTTGCGGTTGTTTGTCCGAAAATACCAAGTGATACCTTGTTTTTGACGACCAGTGCGAAAACTCGAAGTTGCCGTTCGGGCTGTCTGCACCGATATACAATGCGTAATCCATTTTATCTACCTCGTTTGGCAAGCAGGTTTACCCGATTGGCACCGCCTATGGGTCTTGCTCCCGAAGTGCGATTGTTGCCGACGGGCATTTTCTCGCCGTTCATAAGCACCGCCGCATAGGACGATTTAGGACGGTAAGCCGCCTTGACGAGTTCGTCCTCCAGTTTACTTGCAAAATGCAACCCGTATTTCAGTGCCGACCATACGTCGCGCTGAATTGCCTGACTTTTGCGGACTTCCTTGAAGCCTGCGCCGCCGGGTTTAAGTTGCAGGTTAGCAATTTCCGCGCACAAAACGTCGGTTTGCCTGTACGGACGAACAATTTTTGCGTCGCCGACATCGTTTTTGATACCGTGCAACCGCTTGTATGCTTCTACGCCGTCTGCCACACATGAGGTAAGCAACTCAATGTTGCCTTGTTCAAATTCGCGCTGGGCGTATTTTATCATTTCGTAGTCGCTGTCCACACCGCTGATTGAAGCCTTAAGCGGATAAATGACAGGCAGTGCGCCCGGTTGCTCGATTTCCGCATATTCGTGGTTTATGCAACACAGACACGGCGTGCCGTCCGTGGACGGTTTCATTAGTTCCTGCACGACCGTCTTTCCGACGGCTCTCGCGTCAACAACAAGGTAGGTTGGCTTGCCGCCTTCCTTACAGAAACGCCACCACAATTCTTTGAGTTTCGCTGCTTGCAACGCTTCGGTGGCAGGCGGAGCAAAATTGTCAACGTACACCGCTTGTTTGTTGAATTTGTCACGCTTTGTGGCAAGTTCAAACGGCGTACATTTCAACACTACGTCGGCGCATTTTGCGTTGTTTTGACCGCTTTCGTATGAAACGTCGTGCGCTACTATGTAAATGGGTTCGTCGTCGCCGCAATGTCGCAACTCGGCAATCTGCGTTTTTCGCGAAGCCGCAAGCGTTTCGTCGTCCAACACAGGGTTGTCGCCCGTGCCCGTGTATCTTGCGCCCATTTCGCGAAGCCAGTCTTGCGTCGTTAACTTCGATTTTTCCTTTTTGAAATAATCAACGTCACGTATATTGGCAAACAAGGCGGTAATCCACGAGATGTCGGCGCAAAAGCCAGCATATGGATCGTCCGACAACATCGCCTGCAACGCCGCCGCGCGATACTTTGTAAACGCAGGGTTTTGCTGCGACGAGGCATTGCCGATGTAACTTTCTTTGTAGTTTATGTGTACGGGGTCTTTTTCACCGAGTATCAGACGTGCCGAACGGTTTGTCGGCGAAATCTCATTTTCAAACTTTGCAAAGTCGAACCCGTTTTCACCCTCTTGACCGATTTCTTCGCCGACGAGCGACGAAGAGTTGACGCCACGCGGCGCATACATCGTAAATTCCGATCCGTAAGGCGTTGTGATACGAAACATGTCCTGACGGTCATTATTTTTGCTCCACCAACTTGCCAATGTCGGATATTCATTTTCGATTGACTGGAACGTCTGCGAAGCCAATGTTGCAGCCTGCTTTTGCGCAGGCGCACAATAGCGAATTATTTCGCCCGGGAAGAAAACGCCCTCGTGCATTTTTGACGATTCTACGATAAAGGTTTTTGTCAGACCACGTGCGCCCGTAATCATTACGTTGCGGTATCGGGCAAAGGCGCGAAGCATCAATCTTTGAGGAAATTCCAGTTTGTAACGTGCGTCCGACGCTCTTACCACGTCGAGAAACATATCAGGATACCAACGGAAGAAACTGATTATCAGCCCTGCGACCTTAGGGTCAATCGTGCCGTAATCGTATGTTTTTTCACGCTGTGTCTTTTCCCACCGACCGCGCTTTTTATTAAAGGTTTTGCCCTCGCCTGCGTATCCCGTCGGCATTACTTCTTACCGCCTTTTGTCGTCGTTTTCTTTTTCGCCGAGCCCCCGACTCTCGTCACCTTTCCGATGTTGGCGTACTTCATGTTTGCAATTTCCTGCTCGTTCGGCGTGTCTGCAAACTCGTGGTTGTCGTCGTTCACCGCATACTTCGCGTCAATTTCTGTGACCGGCGGCAAACCGTTGTTGGCGCGCATTGTATTTATGAAATCCAACATAAAAACGTCGCAAGCGTCAAGTGTGTAATCGTACTTCGAGGGGCGTTGAGCAAATTTTGCTAAGGCACGCGCCGTGTCCTCATACGACATAAACTCGCCGTGCTTCATTATGCCTGCTTTTTCAAAATACGACACCATTGCGTCCATACGCATGTCCTCAACTGGACGTTCGTCTTTCTTGCGCATGTTTTCAGAAGCAAGCATTTGATCTATCATTGCCTGTATAGCCTTTGCTTCCTTGTATGAGCCTTTGCGAACCAACATATCTCGCGTGCGCTTGAACTTAGTGACCGAAATCAACGTGTCGTCCATTTGCGGCGTTATCTGCACGCCCTTAAACGAAGCACGCCAGTTGAAGTACATTCTGTCCAGTTCGTCGTATTCGGCGGACGTGTATTGTTCGTCCCAGCCCCAGCGGTCGCGTTGAATCTGCGTCCCCGGCAAGCGAGCGACACGCTCTTTTTCGTGTCTGACGTATGCGCCGAAGTCTCTCTCGGTAAAATCCTTACCAAAAATACGTAACATATCCGTTACGCCGTTGGAAAAACGACTGATTTCGCCGTTCTTTTGCAAGTAATTACCGCTTTCGTCCAGTGCCGACAGATACCACTGCCACCGAGTGTCCTTGCTCTCGAATGTTTGTTTGTTAAAGTCCTCGGGTAGCAACATCGGCATGCAGGGAACATCGAATTTAAGGCACATAAAGTATAATGCCAACGAGAACCCTGCGTCCTGCGCAAATTCTTTGTAAAATTGTTCTTCGCAGTCAACACAGTAACAACTCACGCCGTCAGCGCGCTCCCACGAGTTTTCCTCGTTTAGTTCCACCCCACAGCGACGACACTTTATCGAGGCGTTTTCTGATTTGTTTCCCATTACTACCTCGCATATTCAAAAAAAAGACCAACCGCACAATTCATAGTTGCGCAAATTGGTCTTTGTCGTTAGACACACAACCTTATTTACGCCAAATTTGAGAAAATTGTAAAACAATACTTTCGGACAAATATATGGCAGTTGGGTTTTTACGGTTGTGATTGTAACACGGGATTTTTCAATTGTTCACACTTTTTGAATTTTTCCTGTGATTTTTTTGTAAAATGGGCTTTGTTTTGTAGTACCCTTTTGGTGGTGCCTGAACGCTTGAAACGTCGGAAATATCGACTTTTTCAGCCGAAAACCACTTACAATCGGCAATTTTGTCGTTGCAACGCTGCCAACACTTCTTGTTTGGGCAAAAATGACAGCACAAAAATTTTTTTTCACAAAAATTTTTCAGATTACATTTCATTACACGTTTTCCTCTTATTTGCGTAATGTTTTTTGCCCTTTTTTACCCGTAGCAGAGTTGCGAGAAACCATAGTATTGTACGCAGTTGCACAACGACAGGTAGATACGCGTTCGTTCGGTTGCATAGCGCAGTCTCGGTCTATGTTTTGGCATGCGCAAAAATCACAGTAATCCATTGCGCCGCTCATGTCTGCGTTTTCTTTCTCACTTTCAAGCCACTTCTGTTTGTCAAGGCTTTTCTGTCTTTCTGCATTTTTCATTGTTCTTCCTCCTTACCAATGCAAATAATCGTTGAATAGTTGTTCTGCGTTTTCTACGTCATCTCGTTCTTTTGCAATTTTGTCACAAAGCCACCTGAACGTTTTAACGTAGCCGGGAAACATCTCTGCTTCTCTGCGCCGTTCCTTGTCGCTCGCCATTGGACACATAATGCAACCGCAACGGTCAAGTCCGTATTTTTCATAAATCGGATTAACTTGCATGTTGTGTTTGGCAATGTACTTGTCTCGCACTGCCGTAGACCACTGCGCCATTGGATTGACGACAAAATACCTGTTGGTGTAGCACATATCTGTGCTTCTAACCTCTTCCGATTTGTCAAAATGAAAAAGTTGAACGTCGCTGTATTTCTTCGTGTTGCGTGTTTCAATGTTGTTGCGCTTTGCCGCCCGACCGTTGCTTTCCGCACGTCTTACGCCAAACGAATAGACCGCAAAAGGATATGGCTGATATTCTTTCAGTTCCTCGCAACAAAAACGCCTTGTACGAAACGGCAACATTTTCTTGCGTATGCAGATTTGCCAAAAACTTTCTTTCGGCTTATGCACCTCACACTGAATACCTTGCGCCGCCCACTCGGTAAAGCGTTTGCGCACGTAGCGCACCGTGTCGGGAATGTCAAGCGTTGTATGGTTGTGAATAACTGTAAACTTTACGCCACTGCGGATAAATAAGTCAACCAAGCAATCGCTGTCCTTGCCACCGCTGTACCCGACCACGTAACCATGGTCGGGACAACGTTGCAATGCTACGGGTTCAAACGTTTTTATCAGTTCGATTGCCGTGCGTTCGGCAAATTCAAGGTCGGTTTCACCAAAAATTCCCTGTTGCTCATAGGTTATCATTTGGCAGTTCCTCCACGTAACACCAACCTTTCGGCGGCGCGGATAGTTTCGGTGCGTGTTTGCAGTAGCCATTTTCTACAAAGAACGCACAGCCTCTGCACCTCGCAGGTCGGTTTTCACACCAACTTGTAAATGCCGACAGTTCTCTGTTTTCAAACAAAATCAGATTTTTGATATGTAGACAGTAGATTTTCTGCTTGCCAGTGCCTGCAAACTTTTTCACTTCGTCCATAGACATATGTCCGTCGCGGCAGAGTTTGTCAAGGTTACTGTTTTCGGAAACGTTTTCTTTTGCCACATCGAAGCAGCAGTCATACTCGTCAATGCGGTCGCAGGTAAAGCCACCGACAACTTTACCGTTCGCCGTCGGCAGGGTATCGTCGTTTCCTTTTCCAAAGTACCCCTTGGGCAAAGTCAAATCATTAAACCGATCGTACTTGTAGCCTTTTTTAATCATGCAAAGGAAATCTACGACTATCCTGTCGTTTTTGCAGTACATGTAGCATTTGAACGGCGGTTTCAGTCCGGGCTTTTGCTTTGATACAATCGCGCGGCACCCGTGGTTTACGATTTTTACAAACTGCTGTGGCGCAACACTTTTCATTACGGCTTTCGTTTTTCCTGCTTCTTCAAATCGCCTCTGTTGTATTTCAGTTTTCATTTTCTATTCCTCTACGGCAATTAGTTCAGGTTTGCTCAAATCAGACCACGTGAATTTTCGCGTTGTCTTATCCTCGACGTTACCTCCAAAAGTAGCGACGTTTACGCCCACTCCGTCTATTATGGAAATCAGCGTTGTGCTGTACATACATACCTCATCAGGTACAATAAATTCTATGGTTTTCACTTTTCGTCCTCCGTCAAATCAATGACATTAACCTCTTTGACATATCCTTTGCCATGCCAACTACTGTAAAAGCCATTTAATGTCATTGCGTATTGTTCTGCTTGCTCAAAATTGTAGGCTTTAACTGTGCATAGATACGGGTTAGTATGCGCACCGCCGAAATCAAGGTTATCGTCATAGCCGTATACAATAAAGTATCTATCTTTCATATTTCAAAGTACTCCTTTGCCGTTGCGTCAATCGTTTCTGTATCTACGATATACATTCCTACCTGATAGCCTTGAAACGCTTTTGCTTTCAACTTTTCCGCAAACTCTTTGACGGCTTGTTTCCTATGCTCGTCTATCGTTGCCATAGTATTCCTTTCCTTGACCGTATCAACGCTTAACAAGACTTGCTGTAATTTTGTTCTCAGCCGTTCAATTTCGCCCTCTGCGTGCAACATTTGTTCGTCGTGCCATTCTCGGCTAACGTAGTCGTCGCCGTCAATCTTCCGATAGCCCCCATCATACAACTTCTCGGCAAGTTGTCTCGCGTAATAGTCAATTATCGAACTGACATTACAATGTCCGTCTTTTAGTTTCGCAGTTGTTATCAATGCCATCATTTCGGCAATTTGGTCTTGTTTTGTCATTTCTCCTGCTCCTCCTTATGTTCTTCATTAAGCCATGTTATTCGACATTCTCTACAAGTCAAGACTTCAGGACATCTTCCGTCGTGCATTACACCGCAAAGTATGTGGATATTTTCAAGCAGTTCTTCGTCCGTTAACGTTTCAAGCCATTGTTTATTTGTCATTCTCCAAAAACTCCTTTGCCGTTGCGTCAATAGCGTCGGTTAAAATACTTCGTTTTCCTCGCCGTCAATCTTCCTATACCCTGCGTCGTACAATCCTTCGGCAATTTGTTCTGGACTCGTATATATGCTTTCCGATTGACGAAAGTTTTCCATTTGCACTTTTCGTATGATTTCGGTCAACTCTTCAATATAGTCTTGTTTTGTCATTTTTCTAACCCCTCTACTCTTCTACGTAACACCAACTTTGGGGCGGACGATATAAATATCTTCTTTCGCCTGTACATGTTCTACAAGGCATTTCTTTAATCGGCGTTTCGTGATAAACGCAGGCTATACAACAATCGTTGCCGCTTTCGTCAATCGTATAAAACTCTCTCAATTCTTTCGGCTTGTCATAGATTTTCAACTGCGAGATGTGCCAGCCGTAAAGGGTTTTGCCTTTGCCGTATTTGGAAAGTTCGTTAAATGACAAACAAGTCATTCTTAAATCGTCGGTTAATATAATATAACTTTTACGAAGTCCTAAAAGCATACCACCCTCACCAAATACCATTTCGTCAAAATCGTATTCCCATTTCTCCACTTTATCGCAAATAAATTCGCCGATTACTTTGCCGCTCCGCATATCGTCAACTTTATATCGCTTGTAAATAGCAGTATCTCTACTTTTTGTTTGGTATATAAACACCTTAAACGGCACTTCGCATTTCGGTGTAGTTTTGCGGACTTCGAATGTCTTTTTTCCACTTGCAATTCTCTCGCACCATTTCGGGCGAGTGCTTAACAAAACTGATTTCATTTCGTCACGTTCTCCTCATGTTCTTGTTCAAACCATTTAAGCCGTCCGTCACGACAGGTCGGTTGTTCGCGACATTTTTTTATGTCGCTTTGTCCTACGCAATACTCGCAGGGAGACCACGTCATCAGCATCCGTGTAAATTCTTCGTCGGTCAGCGTTTGCACCCATTCTCTATTTGTCATTGTGCACCCCTTGTTCGTACAAAATTGTGTACCACAACACAACCGTATTCGTACCACTTCCCGTGCGATATCGGACGTCAACAGTCGTTACCTTTATATCGAGAATTTGATATTCGTTACTATCTGCCCAATCATTGATTGCTTTTTCGACCTCCTTCGGTGACCATACTTCGCTTGCGGCTTCTTGAAAATATTGACTGCGGATTTCGTCGAGGGTACCACCTGCTGTTGTCCAATTGGTTACAGTGAATTTGAAAACTTTTACTTTTCTCATAGTTCCACCTTTGCCCTTGTAACGTCCCCATATACCGCTTGCGCTACTTGTGTATACTCGTCAAGATTGTCTGCCGCACTCGCCAAGTCCAACAACTGCAATTCCGCAATTCGGAACTCTGCTGCCGATAAATTACCCGACATATATCGGGACAAATTGCTGTTGCTTTTGATTATCAGGCGTTTTGCAATTTCGCTTAGTTTCATTTCGTTTTCTCCCAACTAATTCGCATGTCGATTGCATTAAGAATTTCTACTTTGTACCCCAACTGTAGAAATTTGTTTGCAACTTCTTTTTGTGCACAGTTACAGTTTAGTCTTGGGTACAATACGGTTTTTCCATTCAACGCTTCTTTTTTGATTTGTTTGCAAATGTCTTTAATACAATCGTTAAGTCTACGTTTGTGCAATTTCCGCGCTGCTCTGCCGTTCATTTCTTTCCGTGCTTGTTCTGCTGTTAGCATTTGTATTCCTCCGAAATTCGCTTTAATGCGTCGTCAAGGACACTTTCCTTGACCGCATAAAAAGTACCGTTGTCTAATGTGATTATCGGCATGTGTTTTTCTTTCGCCTTATCTACAAGTGCTTGCGCTCCTGCGATAACGCCCCTGTTGTATTCGTATCCTTTCTTTTGTTTCGTTTCTTTTTTCGCCTTTGTTTGCTGTGCTTTTAGCAGTTCCTGGTTGTCAAAAACGTTTCCGATTATTTCCCACGAATTACTATCAAAACCACTACAAAGGAAATACCTATCACATACGCCCTCCCAATTTCCCATTACTGCTGCTTGGGGATTTCGGCGCATACGCAGTGCGTATGCAGGAGCGTCAACTAAGTGAACTACTTCGGCAAAGTATCCATGTACCCCATCGCCCATAAAAGGGAAATCGAAACCCTTGAGTAGATCGCCCTCAAAAATCATTTTACCGTTCTTGTCGGTCAAGCCCGTAAACTGTCCAATGGTTTTAGGGTCAACTTGCGCTACCATTACGGTACATTCAAAATCATTTGCGCGAAAACGATAAGGTTTTTCTACATAAAATTCACCGCTTATATCTTTGGGGTCTATATACATTTCGTCTGAACAGTCTATAAGATTACCGTACACCCAACCATCAGGTGCATATCTTTCGATTTTTATTGGCTCAATTATTCTTTTTCCCCTAAATAGAATTTCTCGGTTCATTCATTTCCTCCAACGCTTTTTCAGCGGCTTCTTTTGAAAAATAGACCATTTCTATGCAAAAATCGTCACCATATTGGTCAATGAGGTTAACGCTATGTTCCCATATCCATATCTCTGCTACTTTGCGCTCATAAATGCCAGTGTCGCCAATTTCACCAAGCACATCCAAATTTGGTTTTCCGACTAACCAAAATGTGTCCCCTACCTTGCACGGCAAAAATACCAACGTGCCGTTTTCGATTAAGTTTTCCAACTCGTATAGACGGTCATACACTCTTATCGGCAACTGACAACTAAAGCCAAGGTCATTTGTCAACCGCTTGTAGTCTTTATTTGTCATTTTCCTGCCACCTCTTTAATGCAGCCGTAAGGCTTTCGGTAATTTCCGTTGACTTTTCAATACATTGAGACAACTGCGACAGGGTCTCACTCGGGTCGGCAACTGCGACTTTTCTGTACCCTGCTTTGTATATCACCTGTGCCAAATCCAATTGTCCTTTCCAACACGCGCTTCTGTCGCATGGTTGTGTTTCTTCTGTCAGTTTCTTACAGTAGTCGCACATCACTTCTGCAAGATTTTTTATTTCTTCCTCTTTTTCCGTCGGGTCGTCCAGTTGAGTTGCTGCATTAGCGAAAATGTCGGCAAATTCTTTTACAAATTCTTTGTAAACCTTAAAAGATTTCAAATCTTTTGTTTCTTTGTAGTCACACTCTTCGTTAAACAAGGCGGCTACGATTGCAAGTCCTTGCGCAGCCTCTTCCGGACGTGATTTTCTGTTTCTTTCTGACGCCCAGTCCTTGATAATTCCAAACGCAATTTGAGTTTCTTTTTGCATGTTTTTATTACACCTCCTTTTAAGTTCCGGTTGTTTTACCATTCCACCACTTCGTCTATCACGTCCGCTTGTTCACGGCTCGTCATTTTCAGGTAAATTCTCGTGATATCCAAACTGCTGTGTCCGAGCAAGTCTGCCAGCAACGAGATGTCGCAACGGTGTTTCAAAAATTCTTTTGCGAAGAAGTGGCGGAAGCCGTGTGCGTGCATTATTTCTTCGTCCATACCTAACTTCTTGCCCAGCGTTTGCAACTTCTTTTGGAACGCTCTTTGAAAAATCTGCGTATTACGGAAACCTCCGCAGTCTCTCGTGTTTTGCTCGTATGCCCCAGTTTGTTCGCCCTGTTTTTTACGCCAATAGCGCAACACATATCCGCTCTCGCCGCCGTCGAGTTTCGATAGAAAATCAAGCAGTTCTTCTTTTGCTCTTTTCGGGAAGTATATGCGGCGTTTCTTTGCGCCTTTGCCCAACACGTCTATGTATCCGTGCTTGATATGTTCCACCTTGACTTGTAGTAATTCGCAAAAACGCACGCCTGTCGTTCCCATTATGCGTATGCCGAGATATAAATTCGGGTCTTTCGCTTTCTTCGCTTCTTCAACAAGGAAGTCGTAGTCTGCTCGGCTGATTACATTTTCAACGTATTGTTTCGGCTGTATCGATAATCTCGGCACTTGCAACTTCAAAATAAACTTGTTGTTGTACTTTTCCGAAAGAAACCTTGCGTAAACGCTCAATGCGTTGAGCCTGTTGTTGATTGTGGACGGGGCTTTGTCGTTGTCCAGCATATCTCGCTTGTATGCTTTCAAGTTTTGTATGGACAAATATCCGTTCATTCCGATAAATGCACTACGACAACTTTCTACCGTGCTATGAATGCTATGTTTTGTCCGTTTCTTTCCTCGGTTGCTCTCTGTATGCTCTACCCAATCTTCAAATTCTTCGGATTCAAACATAAATTCGATATCTTCGTTATCGAACATGTCAAACAAGGTCGCTTGACTATGATTAAACTCTTCCGTATCTGTCATACGAAATTCTCCTCAAAATACTTCGTTGCCCCAACAATCCCACTCTGAGCGGTGATTGCGTGCATATAACTCAAGTTTTTCTGCCGACGGATACAATCTTTCGATTATTTCGTAGGCAACTTGAGGTTTTTTGCTGTGTTTCGTTACTTTCTCGGTAAATACGCTATGGATTTTGCCTCTTTCCGCTTTTGCGACGGGAAGCAGTTTACCCCTGTACATATAAAGCAGGTACTCATGTCCGTAGCGGATAGTGAATGCCGCAGGAATACCTGTGACTTTGTTCCAAATGAGCCGAGCGTGCAGTTTGTATCCCAGTTCTTCGGCGAGGCGTTGTGCCTCAAACAAGTATTTGTCTATCGTCCACAGAAAAAGCACGCTGTTTTCTTCGCATAGGCTCGAAGCCTGCCGAAGATGTTCCTTGATTTCGTCCATTCCGATTGTCTGATAGTCCAACTCTTTGCCACTACTGTTCGGTCTGACCGACTTTCGCCCACCTCGGCGTTGTTTCCAAGGTGGGTCAACGTAGAGGACGGAATATCTTTTGTCTGTTTCGTAAATGTCGATTTTCATTAGTCACCCTCGTCGTCGTAGTCGAGCCGTCCTTCTGCTCGCCACCGTGAGCAATCTTCTTTCGACAAAAGACGATCGGCAAAGTATTCGCAGATTTCGTCTTTGTCGCAGTTCGCAATAATGCCTGCATAATCGTCCTCGTCGAAAAACGACAAGTACTTCGCTACACCTTCCTGCACGCGCTTTTTCAATTCCTCACATTCCTTCGGAGTTAGTTTGTGACGGGTTTCCGCAAACCCATAGTACCAAGCGTCATGCGCAAGATATTCGCGTATTTCGTCAGACGACAAATCAAATTCCTGCGGCTCCGTTGTTTCAAAGTTGTAAATTATCTTCATTCGTTCCCTCTTTTAGTCAAAAATACTTGTTTGTCTGTAGGTTTTCACCGTTGCACCTGCGAGGCACGCCTTAATCAAATGCACGATCACTTCAACCGTCCAACCATTGCCCAAGCATTTGTATGCCTGCGTATTGCTTATGACAGAGAAGTCGTACCATTCGGGCACCGTTTGCAATCGAGCACACTCCCGGACAGTAAATTTTCGTATTATGTAGTAGCCGTCGAGTAGTTTTATGGGATAGGCTTTCGCCTTTATCGTGATTTTTCCGTGGGCGACTTCAAAAACGTCGTAAATTTTCCCATCGGCACCGCTTCGAGCCTTCGTCGGCTTACCGCTTTCGTCAAATTCTGTCGGTTCTGCCCACGGCAGTTTTGTCGGGATTGCGCCAACTTGAATGGGTTCGGCTATTCCCGTGGCACCCATTCCGTCGTGCCTAAAAAAATTTTTGAATCCATTTTTGCTGTACTGCGCTTTCAATGTCTGGCTTTTACCTCTTTTCGTTTGATTTACCGCTTCTGCAATAAAATCACATCTTTGCTTGTGGCTATCTTCATTAAACGCTTTATCTGCAAGCGTGCCTTCGCCTGTACCCTTGTTTGCATAACTTGCGCTCAATGCACGGCTTTTAGTTTCTTCTGTAAACTCAGGCACTCGCACTGGCACGAATGCAATGTTAGTATGGTGCTTTTTGAAGTAATCTCTCGCATTGCCTGCTTGATGTTTCAAGCAATAAGCCTTACGTTTTTCAAAAACCCCGTATTCCAGTATGTCCCGTACTTGTATACCTCGGTCACAGGGGGGCGCAACATTTACGCGGTCATAACCGCCGTTAGCATTACGCTTGCCTACCCAGTAAAGCCTTTGCCTGTTTTGAGCCGACACCAAAGCACTGTTGATGTGCACCGCCTCGAAACCAAACGTTTCGTCTATGCTTGCGCGTATTTCCTTTGACATCGAGTAGTTGTTCTCGTAAATAAAATACTTCGGTTTTGCTTCATACAAGGCACGTACATATTGTGAAAATAAGTCCCACCCGATGCCACTTGCCGTCGTCTCTCGATTTTTCTTTTGCGCTATGCTCCAGTGAGTGCATGGCGAACCGCCTATTAGGAAGTCAACGCCCTCGTATTTGCTGAAATCCCCATTGAATACGTCACCGTGCTGTTGAATTTTTGGAAAATTATGCTTTGCAAGGGTTATCGCGTATTTGTCGATTTCGTAAGCGTCGTAACTTTCGACATCTACTCCTGCGCCAAGCATTGCCAACATTCCACAAGCCATTCCGTCAAATAGGCTTAGTATTTTCATTTCCTCTCCTCAAAACGTAAACAAACTCATTTGTCCGCTTGCGTTTATGTTGTTTAATCTGTTTTTTGCGATCTTGTAATATTTCGGGTTAATTTCAAATCCGAGGTATTGTCGTCCTAAGTTTTGTGCCGCAACTGCCGTGGTTCCGCTCCCGAGGAACGGGTCAAACACAATGTCTCCCTCGTTTGTGCTGTTGATTATGTGATTTTCAACGAACCTGAGAGGCTTTATTGTAGGGTGTTCAAACTTGCTTTTGTCAGAAACGTTTATTGGACTTAGGAAGTACTTGTTTTTCGTCGTCATATCACCGCCGATACGAGTTTTGCCGCCGTCGCGAAACATAAGGCAATATTCTGTATCACTAAGATATTTTCCGTTGCATGTCGGTATCGGGTTCGTCTTGTGCCAAGTAAGGATTTCAAAGCGACATCCCTTTTCGCCGACAAAATATTCCATAAGCGGCAAAATTTGCGCTTTGCTACACCAAATGTAGACGTAGATTGCCTTGCAAACACGACAAAATTCGTCCAAAATCGAATAATCGATGCCGAAAGCGAGTTCCTTTATGCCATCGAAATATTTCACCGTTGCGGAACTGTTAACGCAGACTGCTTCGTATTCCGCGTGGTAATCGCGCTTCTTCTCGCCGAAGCAACCGCCACCGCCGTTGCCCTCAACGTCGTATGGGATATCCGTATAAATCAGGTCAACGCTTTTGTCGGGCAGTTTCTTGATTGCTTCGTAGCAATCCACGTTGTAAACTTCGTTTGTCTCAAATTCGCCGAGTTTCATTCCTTTATTTCCTCCCAAACACCGGGGCGACAGCCAAGCAACTTGATTGCTTCCATTGTGGCGCGTTCCGTAAGTCCGCTGTTCCCGTCAACCAGTACGAGGTGTTTTCTCTTCATTTCCTCGTCATAGTCGACAAACTCGGTATCGTCAATGACAACCCAGTCGGAGATTTTGCCTTTATTGGCGACGAGATACTTTCGTATTGCTTTTCCGCGGCACTCGTTAGCAGAATTTAACTTTCCGTACATCCAAATGCTACGTTCCCAAAACTTGCGGTAAAGATAGTTGCCGTAGTCGTCAACGGGAATCATTTTGTCGTCGAAGTGTATTCCCCACGCCGAAGTGAGAATTATCTTTGCCTGAGTTCGAGCGACAATATGCCTCATACGTCCGAGCAGTGATTTTTCGACTCCACGCAATTTCTTGTATGACTTCTTCGTCGTGTTGGTGTTGAGCACCCCGTCGATGTCTAAAAAAATTACTTTCATTTTTGCGTTTCCTCGCCGTCAAAGATAGAAGCATTGGCATATTGAGGCTTTTTGCACCAGCGCGGACAACTCATATAAACCAATTCTGAATCGTCCTCTATCCAACCTACACAGTAGCCGTCACCGCACCCGTATTTGTACAAAGTCGGTGCATTCGGTGCCCGTTGAATTTTCATTTTGTTAAGTCGTCCGCAGTCAGTGCAATTCATTTTTACCTCAATCAGAATAAATATTCGTCCTCGCCGTTCCTCTGCTTTTTTTCCTCAACCGCCGCTTGAATACTTTCGGCGGCTTTCAAATTTTTTGCCAACAGTTTTATCAACCGCCCGGTCGGCACAATTTGTTCGGCTCTTATCTCTCTCACCTTTACGATTTCGCCCGTTGCTTGGTTCTCAAAATTGTATTCTGAGACGACACCGGCAAACGCCACCATTTCGCCGTGCTTCAACGATTGTGCCAGCGCAAACATATTCGAGCCGGTAACATCGTAAATAACCACCTTTGCGCAGTGCTTCAAAATTTGCCCCGACTCGTCTTTTCGCTCTCGTGCATATTCAATAAGCAAGTCGCATTTTGTAAACTTTGCGTTTTCGACTACTTTCGGCAACACCGCAACACGTCCGCACCCGATTACCGCCCACGTGCCGTCCGCCATTTTTTGCGACTGAATCATTTTTCCTCAGACACCGTGTAATCCTCGGGCGAAACTGTCGTCGTCGTTTCCTCAAAGAAATCGTCAACTGCGCTTCCGTCACTTTCGGTTCTGTCCTCATCCAAAACCTCGTTGTCTTTCTCGTAGGCATTCTGCATTGCGATACTCATAATGCCCCATTTGCTGATTATCTGACGAAGCATTGTTTTCTTTGCCATGGCGTCAAACTCTTTGTACCAAAACGAACTGTATTTCCACTTTTCGTCCTCGGGCACCTTGCCTGCTTCGTAATCAGCAAACGACACTTTCTTTCCCTTTATACCATTTTTCGAAAAAGCCGCCGAGTATTGGTCTGCGTGGTCTACCATCTTGTTTTTACTCCAGTACAAAATCTTTTGGAAGCCGTTTATGTACTCAAAGTACGCCATGTACCCGACCACGGGTTTAGCACTTCTTTCGTCGTCGTTCTCAATGAACTTGAAACGAGGCTTACCTGTTTCAGGGTCGCGTCCCAAGTACTCGCCTTCGCGGACTTCGATTGAGTCGATGTCTTTGTAGTAGCCACTGCGCATTGCAAGTTGAATGTATCCTTTATAGCCGAGGACAAACACCGCGCGTTTTTGATTTTGCTTTTTGTCATTGAATGGTACGAGGTAGCACAGCCCGAGAGACGGGGACACGCTCAAACTCAACGACTGCGCCAAAAGCGCACCGCTCAGAAGCGAGTTTTTGTCACAGTCCTGAAGTTCGGAATTAACGCTTGCCGCCGAAGTAAGGTCGGCAACAAACCTTTGCGCCAGTTTCGGATCGCCCAGCGTGCTGTTTATCATTTTGCGAACGCCTTCCGTTGCAAGATATTTGCTTACGGTCATTTTCGTCGTGCTTGCCGCCGACGATTGAAGCGTGTTTTTAACTTCTGCCATTGTTGTTTCCTCCTATTCGTTTGTCGGCACTCTGCCGTATTTGATTTGGCAACTTACAAGGAACGCTCGCAGTTTTTTCAACTGCTCTGAAGTAGCCCAAATTCTGAAGTCCACGACCTTAACTGCGTCCTCGATTTGCCAGTTGTCCGTTTCTGCGTCGCTCGGGACGGGCTTTTCGGGCGCGGTGGCTTCTGACGGCTCGGGTCGGCTACTTGACTGTGCAGCAACTTTCGCGGCTTCTAATGCCTTTTGACGGGCTTGCAGGTCTGTATTGTGTTTTACAACATCGCCCAAAGCATAGCCTCTTTCGTAGTAAGCCAGCAATTCGACTTCAAAGGGGCTTCCAAGCGACTTTATGGTTTCAACGTCGCTCTTGATTGAATCGGCGATTTCGTCAATCGATTTCTTTACGTTGTCTGACGACATTCCTTTGTTGAGCCAACGCTTGTCGGCAATCTGTTCCCACTTGCGTTCCGTTATGCCTTTGCTTGTCCAGTACTCTTTGTACTCGTTTTCTTTCTTCTGCTTGATTTCGTTCTCGGCAACCGTAATCTGATTCCACAGATTGTCTCGTGCCGTCTGCAAAGTGTTGATTACCTTTTTGATTTCCGCCTCAAACACGTCGTATGGCTGCGTGTAGAGTTTCTTCACTTCCTTGCGCTTGGCGTCAACCTGCTCTTTGATTTTGTTAAGCGTTGCGCACCGTGTGCGCGCCTGCTCAAAGTCCTCTTCCGTCGTCAGTACCAGCGAACGGTCGAGTTCTGTGCGTTCCTGCGCCCATGCCTGAAGGTTTTTGCAGTTTGAAATTATCTCGGGAAGATTTTTTGTAAAGTCCTCAACTACAAATTCAATCTTCTGCGGCATTTTCTTTTGCGCCACTTCCAGTTCGGCAAGTGCGCTTTCCATTGTTGTTGTACACATTTGTTACGTCCTCCTATAATGTTAGTCCGAGCGCAGGTTTCGTCCGCTCGGTGACGTGTTTCCAAAATCTTTTTGCCTCGGAAACTATGTAGGCAATATTCTCTTCGTTTCGGGATATGTCGTAATGTCGTATTTCCGATGTCCCGTCGTTGAAAATCAGTTGTGCCGTCAGCACGGCAAATTTGCGGTTTGTCACGTAAAGTTGCTGAGTGACCTGACAAAAATACTTCTGAGGAATTTGCTGAAACCACTCGTTCAAATCTTCCTTACGAAGAACCCACGCCGTTTTGCATTCCCACACGCCCTGTTCCCCGTCAGACTTCCGTTTCAACTCGCCGTCCAATGTCGCCGTCATAAAAGGCGTTTCGTCGTTGCTGTATACTCTGTACGGGTGATACTCAACTTCGTATGTGTCGGCGAACTGCGCCGCAAACAGCCCACGCAGATACTGCTCTGCTTCCGTCCCGTATTTCACTCGCGCGTTTTGAGATAAATCCTTAGGCTTGCTTTCGCCCACCTTTTGCGCCCACAATTCTTGCTCGTTGCAAAATCCATATCCGATTACGCTCGCCACTTCGCTTGCGCCCAAACTATTGTGCCGTCCTGTAAGCCACGCTTCGTGGTTGGGGTAGTCCGTGAATGTTATCATTTACCCTCTGCCTCATAAATTCGGTAGCGTGCTACGCGTGTTTTCGTTTGGTCGGCGTTGGTGACTTCAATCATTTCACGCTTTACTATGTATCCGCGCCTCTTGATGTCGTTTATCCTGCTCGCCAGTCGGTAGCAACCGAAGCGTATTGCCTCGCGCTGTGTAATCGACCCGTATGCTTTGACGTAGCCAAGTATTTTGTCGATTTGCGAATATGTTCTGTTCTCTTCCATTACCTCGTCCTCCTCTTGTGACACTGAATTAAAGTTTTTTGATATGCTTCGGTAAACGCCCTGCTTGGTATCTTGCTTTTCCGTTCCTCGTAATCTCGCTTCCATTCGCCGTAGCCGTACTCGCCTCTCGCCGTCTTGGGACATTTAGAGTGGCACCCGGGCGTTCGTTCCGTGCAACCCATACACGGTGTTTGCGTTAATGCTTCACTCATACTCTTGCTCCTCCAAGTAAACTTTCTTTATCCTGTACTTGCTTCGCTGTCCGCACAACGTCACAACCAAATCCCTGCTCTCTCTTACGGCGAAACACACTTCCCTGTAGCACTTGCCTGTCCACTTAGCCACGTCTCGCAAGGTGTCGCATTGAGCAACCGGCAATTCCAAACGGTCTGCCGTCGTAATCAGATATACATACTCATCCCGTTTCATTGGTCGTTTCCTCCTCGCTAAATTTTTGTATCGACGCCCATATATACTTTGGCATGTTGTCTATTTCGTCTAAATTCCAAAGTCCGTTGAATATGCGGACGAATTTATCTTCGGTTAGTGACAGCAAATCTTTTTCGTTTCTCTTCGTCTTTGGTGAAATCAAAACTTTCACATACTCGTCAAATAGAGCCTTGCGCTCAGGCAAACAACTTTCTATGTGCTCACGACATTTATCAAGGTTGCAATTCGTTTTCAGAAACCCTAAAAACTCTTCTCGTGCGCACGCCTGCGTTTTTAATAACCCATTTACATTTGGGTTATCTTCAACATCAAGTAATCTATCAAACTGTTGTAAAGACTTATCTCGTTTATAATTACTTACTTTATATAAAGTCTTTCTCTCTATCAATATCTTAGGGTCAATGGCGGTTCCAGTATCGTTAATACTGGTTCCATTGTTTGCGATGTCGGTTCCATTATTGTTTGATTGTGGTTCCGCCATTGCACAATGTTGGTTCCGTGATTGCTCAATGGTGGTTCCGGTATCAAGTGATGTTGGCACCCACGCCGTTAATCCCTTGCAAGAAACGCCCTCTTCTGCGTTCTGCGTGTATGCCCCGTTGGTTTTTACGAACAAACTGTTGTATTCGTCTACGTACACGGTCGGCGTATACCTGTCCAGTTTGCGAATATTGTGCATTCGCCAGTGCTTGATCAGCACCACTCCGTGTTCAAACTGTAACAGGTAACGACGCGTAAGCAAAATCTGTAAATCGTCGTCGGAAGCATTACTCATTCGGGCAATTGTACGGGGGTTCTTAACAAAGCCGTCGTCGTCGGCTGCGAACATCAGTTGCAGATACAAACCTTGGGCGGAAGCAGGCATTGTGATAAATTCGTCGGCGTTTACAATTGCGTCTGTGAGTAATCTTCTTCCCATGCCTTGTTCACCTCCACTATGCCCATTTCTTCGTCAACGACCACCAAAAACCTGTTTGCCAGTAGTTCGTCAACCGAGGCAGGGTCGGCGCAGATTGCCTTTGCGATTGCTCGCGGACGATTTGTGCGCCCCTTGCTGTCGCTTCGAGCGTTGATTTGCAAATAAGCGGCTTGTGCGTCACGGCTCATAAGCATAAAGGTTTCGCTCGTCACGATATCAAGTAGTAACGTTACTTTCGTTTTCTTCATTGCTGTCCTCCAAGAAACTCTTAAATTTTTCGTATGCCTTTAACTTGTTTTTGTTCGGATCGCCCTCGATGTCGAACCTCAGATACTTCGCAAACAAGTGGCGAACATCGCGCCGGGCGTTTTCGTATCCGCGCTGCAAGCCTTGCCTGTAGCCTTTCTGTTCTTTTGTGTAAATTATTTCTTTGCCTGCGCCCTGACTGCCGTAGGTTTTGTTGTACGCTTGCTTGCCTTGGCGCATGTAGTAGACTATATAGTAGGTTTCGTAGTCGTTCAGCAAACTCTCTTCGCACGTCCGCAGAATTTGGAAAGTCCAACCATGCGGATTTTGCAACGATTTGAAACCCCTTTTATGCAGAGACTTATCCAAACGGTCGTAGCCGTTGTAGTGCCCCACTTGCCTTTCGTAAATGTTCTTCGCTTGTCCCACGTAAAACCACGTGATACCATTCTCGTCCGTCCGTTCCCACAGATATATGCCGCTCATTCGGGCTTCCTTGGTCGGCAGGATTACGGCAGACAATGCCGCTTCAGCGTCCTCGCGCTTTTTGACCCAGTCGGGTATCTTTCCCATACGCCACCTCTGCTTTAATACGGAATATCGTCCGAATCCTCAGGGTGAACTGCAGCAGGTTCGAAATCGACCGTGCCGCGCTTACCTTCGCCCTCACTTTGGCGACTTGGCGACAGAAACTCTACGCGGTCACCACGTACCTCAAAAAACAATTTGCTCACGCCGTCGATTTTCACTACGCTAAGTGACGGGGCTCCCTCAATCAGTACCTTGCTACCTTTAACGAGGTGTTTCATGCACGCCTCTGCCTGCTTATCCCACGTTGTAACCGGGACAAACTGTGCCTTTTTGCTTCCGTCGTTTTTGTACACGTCAACTGCCACGGAAAACTTAGCAAACTTGTGCCCCGACTTTTCTGCAATTGTCGGCGTGTCCACGAGGTTGCCTGTGAAAAAATATCTATTCATTACGTCCTCCTAAATCTGAAACGGGATATTCCGTCCGTTTTTGTCTGTAAAAAGCACCTTTGCTTCGGCGGTGCCACCGATTGCCTTAAAAGCCACGCTCTTAAGTTTCCAGCCCTGCTCCCTTGCCAATTCGGCAAGCGTGCGTAACTTGTCTGTTGTCTGCGCTATCGTGCTCATTGCTGTCCCTCCTGCGGTCTCATGTATCGTTGATTGTTTGGGTCAAGGTTAAAGAACTCTAAATAGTCCTGCACGTGAAGTTTGCCCTGCATGTCGAATCTCAACGTCCCGTCCTTGCGCTTCTTGAATTTGATTTCGTTCATCAATTGCGCCGCCGCAGAGTAACTACACGACATTACCGCAGCCAACTCGTTGATTGTCATTACGTCCTTGGAAAAAATCTCTTCTCTCCGTGCGTAGTCCATCTTTATTGGTTCAGGTGTCATTTTGTTTTTTTTCTCCCTCTCTAAATTTGCAAAGTATCTTTTTAAGATACCTACACGGCAAAAAAAAATGAGCACTACTTCCTCAGGCGTCAAATTATAACGTTCTTTTATAATTTTGATTTCGCCTTGCGTGAACTCTTTCCCATTAGTCGCGTTTTTTTTTGGCTGAAATTGATTGTGGGGACAGATTTAATGCTTCAGCCAAGGCTT
>ERZ1034928.80-NODE-80-length-57532-cov-146.654731_pt1 | contig 57532 bp, 88 predicted proteins | sample MGYA00520627_ERZ1034928 | MGnify/ENA primary metagenome ERZ1034928 (study PRJEB33766, sample SAMN09781755) | gut metagenome | biome: gut microbiome | host: Homo sapiens | place: Madagascar | study: EMG produced TPA metagenomics assembly of the PRJNA485056 data set...
GGGGGTTGATATTTTCGTGACCCCCATATGCTTTTTATATTATATTTGACCCCATTTATTTCTTTTTTGTTCGAAACAAAGTCAAAGACAACATGAAAAGTCATTTAATTGTCCTTTCTAATTCTTAAAATGAAAGCAGGAATGATCGAGAAGACACAGTGAAGAAGTTACGTTTGTTCATTTGTAGACTCGGAATTCGAATCTTCTTGAACTTCTTCGACAACCTTAATGTAACGATCAAATGGATCATACTTGATGATCTCATCGATAGCCGACTCAACATCGTCAACATTAGCAGCTTCGTTATTAGATTCAGAAGAATTCGTGATTCGAGCCAAATAAGAACAAGAAGAATAACCTTTGTCCATGTCAAAACGATACCAATCATCGAATTGAGTAATTGGATTGAAAGGATTGTCTTTTGTAGACAGAGCAACAACTCTCATTTAGTCGAAATTCACCTCATTTCCACACATCATTTGATGTAGTTATTAATCGTTGATGTAGAAACACCAAGAGCTTCGGCTATTTCAGCATTGGTGTATCCACTCGCAGACATAGATTTAATCTTCTGAACCTTGGTATCACTCAACTGAGTGGTAGTCTTAGGCATAGCACGAGCCTTAAGGGCATCTTGATCGGTATACCTAAGAATTTGCATGAGTTTACTGTCGCTAACGGCACCTGCCTGAATGGCTTCCCATTCTTTGTCAGTGATGGTGAACCGAGTTCCTTTACCGTTTGCACCGACATCAGCGCGAGCATCGTTAATTGAATTCTGCTTAAGCTTCTTATATGCCTTCTTCTCTGTATAGAGATCGGGGTTAGCCTCAACCTTTGCCTTCACAACAGCATTGGCATTGATTTGGGCCTGCCTCTCTTTAGGGGCGTTACGGGCAGCCTTATCGATCTTATCGTTAAGACTCTGCACCTCAGAAGAATACTTTCGAGCAGCTTCAGGAGAACGCTCAAGCTTTTCTGTAGACAGGTACGAAAGTCGAGCTCGATTACCTAGGGCCTTTACTTTGTTGGCGTAGTCCGCATAGGCGTTTTCCTGGGGGGTACCTGACGATAGGTCGTTCACATCCTTAGTGTAAAGAGTCTGTGATACTTCGATCGTAGCAGGAACAATCTTTCCACTCTTTTTGTCATAGTAAGTACGACCGGATTCTTTGTACTCTACTTCGCCAGTCTCAGGATTGATGCGACCCGAACCTCTACGCTCAGGCACTCGAACGGTTTGCTTACGACGAGAGAGAAGTGTAGAAGCTCCGCCTGTCTTAAGTTCACCATTCTCATCGTATCGAGTCTGCCACTTCTGTTTCAGCTCTTCAATATGATTGTCCTTCTCCGACTGCCTGTAGTCCAGCTTATGCTTGACAGCATCGATAACGACCATACTATGCTTGACTGCCATAGCGATCTCTTCAGGAGGTGCATTCTTCAGAGTCATGTCTGTGATTAGGTTAGAAACGATACCCATTTGCTTTTGCTTCTGGGATTCTTTCATCAACCTAACGCCAGTCTTACCTTCTGTTGAGTAGGCAGCTTTAGGATCAAAGCCTTCCAACTCCTTAAGCGGACGACTTGTCTTGACTTTGACCTTATCGTTGACCGGAATGACGGTTGCTGTATCACCATCGAAGTCTGCACCCGATAAACGTTCTGCGACCTTGGAGTTGATACCGACTGCATCGATTGCATTACCCAATGCTTTCTTAGCAGCGGGGTTCTTATTGTTAACGACCAGCTCAGGGATCTCAAATGTTCCACCATGAGGATAACGAATCAACACAACGCGTTCGCCATTCTTATAGTTCGGAGCATAGATCTCATTGTCTTTGAGTTCATCGATCGGCAAGAGAACCTGGTTCTTCTGTCTCGGAAGGGCAGCAGCCTTCAGATGTACAGCGGCAGAGTCACAAGAGTTTGCAAAATCGAGAAGAAGCTTTCTCTTAATCGTAGGATTCGTATAATCCATGATTTCTTGATACTGATCATCAAGATCAGCATAAGTAAGATTAAGCTGTCTCTTAATCAAAGACATCGGCTGTTTGGAAAGAAACTGGGAAGACAAGTTGATCGATTGATCTTGCCAGTCGCCTTCTTCTTTCAGTTTATTAATCGCAGAGAGATGATCTTTACCATCTTTCCCGACATAATGAGACTGACCATTAGCCTTGATGGTTGCACCAAAAGGATTGTCGGGGTCACCCCCAATCTTCTTAAGTACATCCATCTTACTTTTGTTGGAGCTCTTATTGGTGTTAAAGACAATGTCATAGCCATCCGGAATATTATCCGAATACATTGCCATGCCTTTCAGATAGTGGGTTCCATCAACCATGATACGAACCTGAGCATAATGAGACTGCCCAAGATTCAAGTCTTCTACACCAGGACGAATCTCAATGACACCATCTTTCGATGTGCCACCTTGATCGCCATAATTGATCTTGATTCGATCAGATGCAATACTTGCCGGATACTCACGCTTGAAGTAATTGAATCCACCATCTTCCGAATGGTAGTCCTTTACCTGCTGAATATCATCACGATTTGCATAGGCATCACCGATCGTTGTTCCAGGCTTACAAAGAACTTTTATAGTTGTTTGCTTGCCCGGGTTTGTTACCTGAGGAACACCGACGCCGTGAACTTCATATCCTTCAAGCTCCAGCATCGTGAGTGCCTCATTCAACTTACCAGAAGAGACGCCGAGTTCTCGTTCAACGCCAGCACCGACATCCAAATAGGGTTTGGACTTAAGTTCTTCTTTCAGAACTTCAGCAGTGCTAATGGCCTGATTTGCACGAGCACCGACTTTCTCATCCAACAGAGTACGAATCGATGAGTCATTCTTATAACCCATAATATCCGTGATCTCTTGAAGAGACTTGCCTTCTGCTCGAAGTTGTTTCGCTCGCTCGGCTTCTGCTCGACGCTGCTCATGCTGAGAGAGCTGATAGAAAGCACGATAATCCGTAGAGCTCATATTGAACTCTTTACGAATATTATCGCCAGACGGATCCCATCCCTGTGCTCGGAGCTCATCTACACGCTTCAGAAATGCTTTCTCAGCATCCAGAATTGTAGGCTTTTCACCACGAGCTAGCATAGCATCTGCTGTTCCCTGGAACCAGGGTTCATGCTGATAAGGAATTTCACCAGAACCCCATTTATAGCGCCCAGATCTTCGCTTAACGCCATAATGGGCTAGAATTTCCGCCTCAATGGAGGCATCCCCGTCAAGAATAGGATCTCCGAGAACGGGATCGTAAATATCCATGGTTAGCCTCCTTGTTTATCGAGTTTTCTAAGTTGCTTGTCAAACCTCACAATGAGATTCATGATTGCGCGAATATCATTTGGATCGGGTACACAAATCTGACAGTCGTCATTCTGATAGATTCGAAGTTCTATCCCAATATCAAATGGACTCACGTCATACTCTAAACAGAAAAGAGCAGCATATATCATAAGCTGTTCCATATGAGTCGGAGTAATGCCCGTTTTCAAATCGTGAATTCTCAGAAAGTCATCACGAAATGAGATGGCATCCGCGGTTCCAAAGCAATATTCCGAATAGTACAGAACTTGCTCCGGTGTCATGCGGAATCCGATAGCGTCGTTGACATAAAGATTCAAAGTCTTCTTTGATCTTGCCAACTTTTGATTTAGCTTGATACACAGCGCCGCAAACTCGTGAAGCTTCGTACCTTCTTCGGAAGCGCGATAGTTAAAGAAACTATTAGCTAGCTTTTCGTCGTTGTAGTTGAGCCAGTGGTACTTGCTTGCTCCGAGGAATGCGTGCTGTCCTACGAGTTTTGAATGATCGTTGAAGATCATGCAGTACCTCCTCTTTGTTCTCCGGTGAGATAAAGGCAGCAAAGGACATCTTATTGAGAAAGGTCACCCAATAGTCCTGATTCGGACGATGCGCTGCGCGTACCCCTCTTTTACACTCGAGCGCCGCCCAATGCTTGCCGTAAAGAACTAAGAGATCAGGAAATCCTTGTATGTAGGTTTCGACCTTGAAAGCAAGTGCTCCAGGAAACCGAGTCATGATTTCCTTGATCAGTTTTGCTTGAAAGTCTCTTTCCTTTGCCAAGTGAGTTCCTCCTCTCTTAAAACTTTAAAGAGTCTGAATGGTGTGTGTCTTACTTAAATCGGACACATTTCCCTTCTCCTCCCATTAAATACCATGTTTTTTTCGCGCGGAAAGATCCTTCCGCTTCCTTTAGGCCAAAATATCAACAAAAAGTATGCGGAATGATTGTTCCTAAAAGTTTAAAAAATATTTTTTCGCCTATATTACTATATATGTTTAAAACTCCTACGTGTAATTGAAAAAAAATTTAAAATTTAAACTTTTCGGAACGAAGTTTCCGCATACAAAAAACCCCGAAACCCCTGATATTACTGGGTTTTTTGGACCTTCGCTCGACAAAAAAGTCGGGGCAAACTATTCCTATTTTTAAGGCACAACTATTCCTCAAAAATGGCCACTTTTTTCGCTGAACCGATTTTTCAACTTTTGAGAGAAAAAACAGCTTAAAATAGAGGAATAGTTATTCCTTAAATTTCGGAATAGTTGTTCCGCATATTTTAGGCATGATCATGCCGTCCGAAACAGTCTAAAAACAGTCTAAAATCAGTCCCTAAACAGCCTCTCAACAGCCTCTCAACAGCACGAAAAATCGGCAAAAAAGAAGAGGGCGTGATTTCTCAGCGTCCCCCTCTTTTCTCTACTCACCGACGAGTCATCAAATCTGTCGGGTCGATCCCCAGCACTCGACAGCAACGAAGTCCATCAAAGAAATTTGGAATGGTGATTCCATGCTCCCAATTTCGAAGAGCGCGAGCACTTACCACCAACCGTTCCGCGAGCTTTGCCTGAGACCAGCCCAGCTTCATTCGACGACTGCAAATCAGTTGACCAAAGTCTTTCGAACTAATCACTATTATCCTCCTTCACAACGATCTCTTTCCCTAAAACCTTCGCAAGTTTCAGGATATTTCCGATCCGTGGGAGGTAATGTCCGGCCTCATAATTGCCAATGGAGCCCTTCGGAACGCCAGAAATCTCGGCCAATTCACGCTGTGTCATCCCTCTTTCTTCTCGTCGCCGAGCTAAATTATCCCCAAATTTACTCATTTTTCACCTCGATTGGTCTGGCATAGCAGACGGTATTGAATAAATCACGACGAATATAAACCGTTTTGTCGGGTCCATTCACCAAATCTATGCCACGAATCGCTTTTTTATGGGCTTGCTTGTTCCGCTTTTCAAGAATTCGAGCGGCTTTTCGAAGATTTCGACGCATAATCTTATAGCCATTATGCGGAATTTCGAACATATAGCATTGATTCATGGATTTACGAACAAATCGAGCCTCTCTTTTCTGGAATTTGTTCATATCAGTGTCTCCCGAGCCACCGACAGAGCTTGTAGATCAGCCAGAAGGGGCCAAACAGCAGCAAGCAAATGAAATCTTTCATGATAAAACCTCCAAAATATTAAAAATGTGGGTTGTTAAAGCCAACCAAAGAGAAGAGAAAAGACTAAAATGAGGAGGCAAGCAAAGAAATAGCCCATTTCAAGAAGCAATTTCTCATAATAGATGAGTTCTGTCTTCTCATCGGAGTTCGTAAATCGGATGAAATGGTATGCGAGGCATAAAATGGAGAGGATCAGATTGCCAATTAAGAAGTATTTGATCATTCCGTTACCTCTTTGATCTCCATGTGGATGATCTTCTTGGAGTTGATGACCGTATATTCATTTTCTGAGTCCTCAAATACTGGATAAGGAACACGACAGATCTGTTCGATAATATCTGTCACCTTCTGATCGGGACTCGTTTTCGGCATATCGGCAGCATAACGCTTATCGCCTTCTAATGTAATTTTAACATGCCAATAAGTCAACTTAACTCACCTCCGAAATATAAGAAATAGCGAGCTTTGTCGAAATCAACAAGCTTGGACTTCATTTTTTTCAGTTCATGGGAATTGGACGTCCAAACCTCCATTTGAGTTTTGACGAGCTCACTACTAGCAAGCTCGGGATAAGCAGCCGCAACAAGCGCAACGGCGCTGTCCGACATCTGTACATAAGTGATTTGCTCATGCTCGCAATAGGCCTTGACCGCCGCGTCAATAGACTGCTCGATTTGTGCATTCTGGTTTTCGTAGATTTCGATTTTCTCTTGAATGCCGAATCCAGAAGCGACAGTGACGATATTCCAAAGGGTCCAGATGCCAAATATAACGGCGAAGATGGCACCCAGAACGCCAGGAACAACAGCGAGAAAACCGAATTTGTTTGTGGAACCGTCTATGAATTCCGCTAGGAGAACCAAGCCCAGAGCGATAGCTAACAATACAGTGATCATTTCTTTACTCCTTTCTTTCACGGCTGGCCTCATGCGTGAAGCCGTCCGGATACCGATTTTTCAGTTTCTGCAAATTGAGTTTAGCGATGGTGTCCACACTGATCCCGAGTTCATTGCAGAGCTCGGTGAGATACCAGAGGACGTCGCCCGCCTCCAGCAAAAGAGCCTCGATGTCGAGTTCGTGACCATGGAACATAGCCTTCTTGACGATTTCCTGGCATTCTCCGGCCTCTCCGTTAAGCCCCATAACGGCCTCCAGAAGTCGCTTAGAGCACACTTTAACCGGAGCGCCTTCCGAACTCATACCATAGATCTCCTCTTCACCAGCAAGTGTTGAGAAGGCCGGGAGAGGGCCTAAATAGGCCATGGCTTTATGTCGGTACTCCATCATGTCCATCATAAAGTGTTCATCACCTCGTTTCCTCTTATGGACGGTAGATTGATATTAATCGTGCTCGGGATTGTTTCCGGTTCGGTCTTCTTACAATTGATTCGGAAATACTTGCAATTGACTATGACATTAAATGCTGGGTTTTTCTTATTAAACGGCTCGGCATCAACGAGCAATTGACGATAGTCATCCCGAATATTGCAAATGGGGAAATGGATGCAATTATCACAAGGGGTCATATGATTACTCCTTTCGATTCCACGTTGGTGGATTTGGCTGTTTCTTGGTTGTTTTTCGTTCCGGGAATGCCACGATATAGCCCTCTGCAATGGCTTCCTTCATTCGTGTTTCCGCCCAATTGCGAGCTTCTGCATAATTTTGGAATACCGGTGTTGTATTTAGCTGATTCCATTTGTCGACCATCCGATATTGATGAGCATTGGAGTCCCAAATAAATCGACACTCTTCTTCTGCTCCGCCAAGGCCAGCAACAAATATCTTGCACTGGCGAGTAAAGTCGGCCTCTATAGAAGTGACCAGTTTGGAGTGAATGTAAATGAGCTTCCGTCGTTCAGACGGAGGATATAAACGTACCTCATTGACGAGGAATACGCGACTCATAATATCCATTACTTGTTCTCCTGGGGCTCTTCGTCGAAGATCTTTCGAACTAGCTCGTCGGTAAGGTGCTGCGCCTGCAAATGGAATACTGCGGTATTCAATTCCTCAATAGTCCGGGATGGCTCATACCGCTTACAATGAAGCGGCCGTATCTGAATTCCGAGTTCCGGGAGATTGTACCGAGCCGTCTCTTCGATACAGTGTTTATACATCTCTTTCGTCATCCCACGGAATTGACATTCGAATCGACAAATATCCTGATGAGCGCAGGTATCGCAGTCGCAAGTGGCCCGATCGATGGCTTCTTTTGCGGAAAGTTCGGGTTCCTCAACCGGTTTCTCTTTCTTTTCCAGCCGGAATCCCTGCGGACGAGTTTTCTTCGTTCCAGGAATCTCCTGATTCCAGCACTTCGTACAGACTTCATTGGTGAGCAGACCCGGCTTCATGATGCAGGCACCATAGGCTTTTCCTGAAGTAATGGACTTATCGGCATCGACAAGCTTCTTATAATGAGCCGGACAGCCCTGGATTCCGCCGAAGACACCGTCGTCCACAACATTCTCACCATAGTTCTTGATTACAAATTCACGACGAGTCATTTCGATTCTCCTTTCTTATTGTCTGCCTTCGTCAGCAGAATATACTGATTTTCGTATTCGCGGTCGGTGACGATCCCGCGTTTTGCTTTGTTCATGGATTCCTCATCCCAGTAAATCGTGAAATCAATTTCGGGATACTCCTTTTCAAGGGCCCAATCTTTCGGAATCTTGCGAATGGACTTCTTTTCCGGATCGTAGAAGAAAATATACTCCAAATTCAAAGTCTCATCTTTTGCGACTACTCGGATTTCAGCATTGGCCCTCATCAATGCGACGATGACGAAATTCCCAACCACAAGGAGATCGGTATTTGGAGAAAAATTCACCCGAACAAATGTCCAAAACTGTCCGCCAACGACCGGCATGGGGACTTCATCGTTCAGCTGCTGGGAAATCGGTGCATTTTTCTTCCTTTCTTCCTTAACATTCAGCTCTATATTCCAGCATAATTCACACACAAACGGAGTCATATCACGGCATCCTTTGCATGGCTTATTGGTACACACACTTGGGTCAATTCTTACGAGCTCATTATAGGAAGTAGGGCAACCGATCACGCCACCATCAGCATGATCATTAATGTATGCCGGAAGGTTCTTTTCAATCCATTCTTTCCTTGTCATAGGAATTCCTCCTGCTCAACGTCACCGCCGGCAACCGTGACAGACCGCATAACCTTCCCGGTCTCTTCATCATAGTAAAGAGAATCGAGAATATAATCGATCTGGGATTGCACGTCCGGATCAGTCATCCTCAGCACTTCATAGCCCTCCAGACCAACGGTCTTCCGAAGCTTCCCCAGAACTCCAGCAGTCCACTGTCTGAATTTACGAGCCTCTAGCTTGCGAGAAGCGAAGAGCGCTTCGTAGATACCGGATTCGTTGATGACGAGCATACTGCGAGTGACATTATCACCCGGCTTTCGACCAATATCCCGGCCGATCATCTGACGAGTAATCGTCTTGACATGATCCAGCTCATATCTATCCACCTTTGAAAGGGGGTCAGATGTCACTGCAATTCGCTCCATACACTCAGGAGGAATGCGAGTAGCGACTTTATCCGTGCGAAGACCAAGTACATCGCAAATATCCTTGAGAACTGCATACCAGTCCCCGTCGAGATTCACGAAACGGATATCACACCCGTTCCAATTTTCAATTCTAGTTTCCATTGTTACTCCTTTCAAATATCTGTTATGGGTTTTACCCATCTTAGATCCTTTTAAAGGACCTTAGATCCTCTTGGAATATAAAAGGGTGTCCTATAAGACCGACCGGTGATACCCTCCAAAATATCCTCGGCCATACTTAGACACTTCCGACAATCATAGTACAAATTAGCATCTAGATAAATCCCAGCGAGATTATTCCAAAATAGGGAATCATCTAATGCTCGACCAACTGCATCGGAACACCACTGCTGTGCTCGAAGGTTTTTGACGTATTCAAAGTTATGCTCCGCCTCACGATCAAGCTTCTTGTCCTCCTCATAATAGTAAAGGAAGCAACCAACGATCGTTAAGAGACCGACACCGAGAATAATCCCGAGCATGATTAATATAACGTCCATCTCAATCCTCCTTATTTTCAATCCAATAAGCGCAATGCGTGGGATTACCGTCTCCGATTTTCCGACAACCAGGACCGATACAGGCCATTGGACGAAGCCCATCATACATGCATTTCTTCTCGTATTCCGGAAATAGATCCGGTCCAAACCCGAGGAACTGAGCGATATCTGGAGTTACCCTATCGGGTTCACCCTTTGGAGCATAGTGACGAATAGACTCAGGAATATCCTCGAGTTTCTCATAAGCTTTATATGCAATCGGAGTAACACCGGCGTTTCTCACGCAATATAGCGCTTTCTTACCATTGGTGAGATAATCAATACGAATAGACATTAATTTTCCTCCTTTGTCTTTAAGATCGCTGCAAGACGTTCGCCATGCTTTTTCCGCAGGGCATACCACTTTTTCTTGCCGATCTTCTGCCACTTACCATCGACCTCTTCGAAATAGGCATTTATACAAACCTTTCTGCCGGTTTCCGGGTCAGCAAAGTCGATGATACGCATAGCATCAAAATCGCCGTGGGCGGAGTCAGTTAGAATCTCCTCGACACGGACATGAATCGTAATGGGGTTATACGGGAATTGAATGGGGAACTTCTCGTCCAAGTAGCTTGAGAGAAAACCATTGTGCCAGGGAATATTCGGACAATCAGGCGCCTCAAACACCCAGCGATCGGTATCATGATAGATTGCTTTGCCGCTTGCATTCACTCGATAACTAAGAGCCGGATATCGAATATTGTTAAGCACAGAACGGTCATCCACGATCCAAGGGCTTTGTTCTTCCCATTCTTCTGGACGATCCTGATAAGAATTCAGCCTTTTCAAAGGTTTTCCTTCCATCAAGCGATTGAGTATCTGACGCGTTAAGCTCCAGCTCATACCAGAATGACCATCCGCCGCCATGGTTTCATAAGTACGCAGAGCAGAGCGATAGCATTCAACCGCATAATCCAGGAAGCTATAGTCATTTTCTTCGACTGCGCTTTTTCGCTCACAGTCGATGGCGTATTCTACTTCTTCGCGAACGCGTTTCGTCATCGCGCCAACATCTTTTTCGAATTTCCAAGTTCGAACAAAGGCGGCCCATGCTTTCTTGAAACGAGTGATAAGGTTTTTCATAATGTTTCCTCCTTTTCTACAGGATTCCTTAATCCATTACCTCCGGGAAGTTTAGTGTAGTCAATAGCCGGCCTCTGCACGATAGTCCCTCTACGGAAATTCTTGCATTCGATATTGATAACGTAGCGATCCGGAGCCCACGTTGGAGTGACCTTATTGATCTCATTTTTCAGATTCTCGAACTCCGTCTTGTATCGACATACGGTTTCGTGAATACAGTCTTTACACATGGTTATTCCTCCTTTTTCATTTCCTCTACCATAAATGCAATGGCGGCTTTTAAGTTTTCGTCCGTTGGTCTCTCATCGGAACGAATCCGAACTGCTTGTGTTCGATCCCCTTTACGAAGAGTCAAATAGATATACCCGAAGCTTCGTTCAATACAGAGTTTGCAGTCACTTGGGATCATATCCAAGAGAGCCGTATCAAGATTCGTGAGTCCCATATGGGTCGTTATTCCTCCTTAATGCTATCCAGCAGTTCTTCCTTGGTCATGGTGATCAGCTCAGAATATGGGAGTGTCTTGACCCAGTTGCAGAAGTCCTCCCGCCATTCATCCTGCTTATGGTGGTTGCGGGCATGATACATGTTCCGTAGAACAGCATAGTTGAAATCCATCGTGGCCTTCTGCAGATAGCTGGAGGGAAGAAGCTGAATGATCTGCCACCAATAGCGTTTGTCTTGTGTTGCAATGTATCTTTCTCGATAGTAGTTAAGGACAGTAATGGTTAACCCAAGGAGATCTTCGCCATCCACTCTAATGCTATTTGCTCCATTAAGAAAAAGAGCATCACCGGCATCGTTGTTAGACATGCTTAATAAATGCTCATGCGCGAACATGTCCATGGTGAACTCATGTTCGGTGATCTTATTCATCGTACTGCAGGAGTTCCGGACCGTTCCGACCTTGTACGTATCGGCTTCTTTCCACCAATAGAGAGGTGCCTCCCAGTCACACTGGACGTGGATCATACGCATGAATTTACTGTGGTCAGAGCCTGCGGCGATGAGCTTTTTCATGAGTGCGAAGTCGTTGGGACCGATATCAATGATCGGCATGCCTGTTGCATAAAAGAACTCACCATGCCAACCACTATCGCTCTTTTCCCAACTCTCACGTGGGTTCCGCATTCCACGGATTGCACCCATCCAGCCGAAGACTTCTGTGTTTGTTACGTTAAGCATTTTCCTAGGTCTTCCTTTCTTGTTTGGTTTTGAGTTTTCCCGGTATACCATTCGGGAGAGTTGTAGAATTCAGCGAATTCACACCGAATACGGTCTATCTTTTGAGCGACATTTTGATGAGAGCATCCGAGTTTCTCCGCAATCTGTGATTGATTAAACCCGTCGACCATCAGCTTAAATATCGCTAGTTGGGTTTCCGTGAGAGTCGATTCGAACTTATCTAGATCGTAAACCCGATGTTCTGGATTCCAACGCTCATCCGATATCGTACCGAGAATATCCATGGTCCCATCCGCAAACTCTTGAATGGGTGCATCCAGTGAACAGGTTTCACCAGTACGACATTGAGAATAACGACTTTGGAGTTCATTTCGGAGTCGGCATTGAATATTTCTTGCCGCAAATGTGCTGAACTTTACAGAACCAGGTTCATACTTGTTGGCGGCAAATATCAAGCCAATGCAACCGATCTGAAAGAAATCATCTCGCTCTGGCGAATTGATCGTACTGGGATAATAATGGGCCATGACATACCAGACGAGTTGTAGATTGTCCTCGATGAGTTTGTCTCGTTCGGGCCCGGTCATTTAAGATTCCTCCCATTTCATCGTGTCCTTCTCCTTTACTTCAGACTTTGAATGGCCTGAACGACATAATCTACGGCGCTCTTTAAAGCGTCAACCGTCCAGGTGGCATTTTCATAGGTGGCTTGCTTGGCAATCATCATTTCGATGAGTGTTTCTTTAGACGGAACAAACACCAAAAATAAGCCGCCAACGACACATACTCCGATCGAGACTTTCATTGCCTTTGTGAAAAACCGAACCACTTTTCTTTCGTCATCGCTTATGCTGGGATAGTCTCGAATCAATTTTACATTCACCGGAATGATGATCAGTGCCACTCCAATGATAATGATAGACACGATGAATGCCGTGAGCATAAAGCCGCGCATAGAATGCACTACGCCCAGCCAATAGAACCAGCTCGGATTAATGATGTAGTTCATATTCTTTCTCCTTTACAGATGGTTAATGACATAGCGAAGAATGTCATTTGCTCCGGCAAATCGTTCAATGCTATCCTCAATAGCGTCCTTTGCGCAACCGATTGTCTTCTCGCAAGAATTGCCCTCGGTCGGAATCGGGCCAAAGAGATTATCTCGAATCTGATAGCTGAGGCTTCGATTCTCTTTCGCGAGATCACTCAGATGAGCGAGAAGTTCGTGAATTCCGGGTTCCTGGGTCTGCTTGGCCTGGGTCGGCATATTGCCCTCGGCTACAGCTGGGGCGTTCATATTTGCTCTAAAAGTAGTGTTATCCATCATTTTCTTTCTCCTTTTATCCGTTTAATTTTCGTTTTCTTCAGGGTTTTCTCCCTCCATAGCAGTTCGACACTGCTGTCGATTTCGACATTCCATGAACATGTATCGTGACTTGCAAGGTGTTGGGGTATCTAGTCCACTGTCTACCAGACACATGCGAACGATAGGTGCGAAATTATCGCAATTGCGACACTCTAAAAATGGTGTCACGCAAGGAATAAATGTTAAGACTGACATGGCAATTTCTTGGTCAGGTACTTCTCAATGGAAGCACAACGTTTGTGATAGCGACAACGGACAACTCCATCCGTCCGAATCGGTTCCGTATTGCAGTCGTGATAGAGTTTGTCGCCAGGTGTGAAGACCGGCTCAAATCCATCACAGTCATTGCAATATTCATGGATATCCAGTTTGATCATGTCTCGAGAACCCCCTCGATTTGTGCAGCAATCTCTTCGGGAGAATGATTTTCCGTGTGAAGGATCACATTCGGGCCAACTGTAGCCGGATCGAAGAATACAGCATTGTCATTCGTAATCCGTCTTTCGATCTCATCCTGTGAGCGACCCTGCGCAGCCATACGACTTGCTGCCGAAATCCAACCGCAATCCAACCAGATCACAACGACTTGCTTCGGCCCCCAGTAATGAGAGCGGAAGAAGGCGACGCCGTCCGGATCAATGATGTAAATATCATTCTCATTGACCTGCTGCGTTGTTGCCCAGTAGTGATGATTATCGAAGTAGGTGTACGCCACAATATCTCTCGAGCGAGAGACCTTCTCGTAGAACATGTTGTTGACGAAAATGTGGCCCTCTTCCTGTTCAAAGCGTTTCGGACGCGTTGTGTAGGAAGGAAGTATGGAACGTCCGTACTGGCGACTGAGAATATCTGCCACCGTAGACTTGCCTGAGCCGGAACGACCGACTAAAAGAATGATTTTATCATGTTTCATATTTCTTTTCGAGCTCCTTTGCGTAATTATCAGCAGATTCCTTACTATAATCGAAGGACTTTTTATCACGATGACTTACAAAATAGATAATATTCTTAATAGGTTCCTTGCATTGTGGGCAATAAGGTGGATCAAACTCTGGACCAAAGGGTGATTCTTTTGCTGTCGTTACATGAAGCTCCTCGAATGTATATCCACAGTTCCCACAATGTGGACGGAAGATTACGGTCATGTCCTATTCCTCCTTTTCCATTGCGATAAAGGTCCCATATTCATGGAAACCCGGATCACCAAGTACTTTTCCTTCAAGAAGTGCCAAAACTTCTTCCTTGGTCAGAATGAACGTATGATCGCCATAGCAGGACATACACATTTTCTTGTCCATGTCATTTTCGATGATCAGCATCTGGATTCTCCTTTCATTTTTCGAGCTCCTTTACATAATGATCAGTGAATGACTTTGAATAGTTGAAGATGAGCCCGCCATCGTACTCTGAGAAATATACAATCGCCTCGATTGGTTCATGACATTTCGGGCAATGCGACGGTTCAAACATTGTTTCACGAGAAGATGCCGATTTCTTAAGCTCATGCCCGTTTAGCCTACTGGCGACGGTTACGCCCTGTAGTTCTTGAAATTCATAGCCGCAGTTATTGCAGCATGGACGAAATACAACTTTCATACCTGATTACACCATCCAAACATTTTTTCAAAAAACCTCCTTTAAAATATCCAACCGCAATCCAACCAGAAAAGGAATAGACCTTGTTTGGTCTATCCCCTTTGGTTGTAACTGGGTTACTTGAACTTCAGAATTTTGTTGAACACGTTCTTAACTGTGGTCGTCTTGAAGACACCATCCATTTCGAACTTCATGCCCTTCACGAATGCCCAGATGCTCGTTCCGGTTCCGAGCAACAATGTGCCGATCTCAATGCCAGACTTGACTCGGTCCTGCTTTTTCTGATATGCGAACTTCTCCTGCTCGAATTCGAATCGGCGTTCATTCCGAACGACCTCTTCATCTTCTGCAAGAGCCTTTCTCTTATCAGCATCCGCTTCCTGAGCCAGCTTGTACAGAGTATCAAGCTCATTTGTTGCCTTTCCCATCTCTGAGCTTCCGGGCTCCAAGGTTTTCATCTTCTTCAGATGTGCCTCGATCTGATCCTCCAGCAAATTACGTTTGTCTTCCATAATTTCTCTCCTTTCAAATATTAGAGTTACCTCCATTAAGGAGTTTGTTTATTTTGCGTGTCCTCTTTGGAAGGGTCGATTTGATTGATGCAGAAGAGAGCAAATTTGGATTTGCAAATATCTTTTGGATGCTTGTCCAGTCCGAGTGACATATAGACTTGCCCATCCTCCGGGTCTATCGTCACATTCAGGAATCCCGAATAGAATTTCTGGAATAGACCGCGTGCAACCACCTTAGAGCAGACAATGAATCCGATTGCCATGCCTAGAATGGCGACGACAATATTGACAATAACCTGATTCATCCAACCCAACCCCCTGCCCAAACGATCGTGAGTACGAAGGTTATAATGGATAAAATAAATCCTGTGAATCCGAACATCAAACATACAGGATCATCTTTGGTCGACATGCGGAAAATAACGGACATAAGACAGCATAGTGCTACTATGAAAATTAGGATTTGAATGAAGTTATAGAGCATTTTTTGTTCTCCTTTCAAAGAACTGACCTTCGTTAAAGGTCTTCTTTTTCGCTAGAGCTTGCGAAATTGCTAAATCAATTCCAGCTCTGGATTTAAGGTGATAGTAATAGAGGTCTCGGAAAGGTGTGTTGAGTCGGTCAATCCGACCCCTGGCCTGTTCGAGCACCTTATATGAGTAGGTCTGAGAGTAGAATACAATTGTGTCCGTCTTGATACAATTCCAACCTTCGCATCCAGCAGTATATTGTACCAAGTAGACCCAGGAGCTACTTTCTGGTATGGGCTGGTGCTTATGCCCGTTCCATTCAGCGGTATCACAAGACTCCACATTTTCAAATAGTCCTTTCAGAATATCAAGCTCGTAATCGTAGCTATAGAAGATAATCATTCGCGGATGATCCTCAAAGAGCTCCAATACCATAATTTGACGGGATATGTCAGAGTTTACAAGCTTCCGCACTGCAAAACAGACTTCCGAAGCAGACTTCATCGGCTCATTTTTTTCATAATTCCAACGGTTTTTCCAAATATCATGGTACGCGACCGCGTCATAGGAGACGTGAATATCTTGGTTATGGCGTACGGTTTCGCGTTCAAAATCCATTGGAATGAGTAAATGGTTCCGAAGTCGAATGAGTCGACCTTCGTTCACGTAGCGATCGATCTGTGGAAAGTCAACGTGGTGATTATAGACCACATGATTATTCCGAAATTCGGTAATGTTTCGGAAATATCCATTGGCAATAAACACCTGAGCGTAGTCTGTCCATTGATCGCCAGCGGTTGCTGTGAGCAATATCCACTCATTCCGTTTCACGATCTTTTGAAACGACTTTGTCCAGGCTCCAGTTCCGACCAATCGTTGTTCGTCGAATATAAAAAATGCGTCGCTCACGGTTTCATACTTATGTATGTTATTCCATGAATCAATGACGATCTTATTCTTATATCGACTAACTTCTGGATCAGTAGACATTAAGAAATATGGAAACTCTGCCTCCCATTCACATGTATCTCGCTTTTTGGCAGTCGTGATAATGTAAAGATCTTTCGGATTTTTCATCCCGGGATCTTTTTCCTTTTCCAATTGCCCGCCATTACGAATATAATAGTAGGCAATGGATGTTCTGGATTTACCACTACCAACACCGCCATTTAGAATACACCCGTTGAACATCTTCCCGATTGCCTCGAGCTGATAATCGGTTAGATTTCCTCGAATCATTTTTCGACGACCATCACTCGAAGATTTTCGGGGAGTTCGTAGCCAATATAACCGGCATTATCACAACACACGAGATACTTACTGCCTAGATATGAAGCAACTCCGAATTCAGAAAGGATGATTCGAGGGTCTTTCTCCTTCATGCGACAGGAAATGCATGTAGATCGACTCGGAGGAATGCAAGAAGACTCTGACGCTTTCTCGAGTTGATACGGACAATTGGCACAGAAGCCATCATCATTGACCCTAATCGCTCGGATGATCATAGCCTACCCTCCAATTCAGGAATTCTCTTCATCAGGGTGGTGTTGAAACCACCTTTCTTCAGAATCCGACGTCCGTAATCGCGTTCAAATAGCTCCGCAATGCGATCGAATTTCTGGCACTGCTGCTTGCAAATACCGATAACCGCCGAATCAGCATGCGACTTCGAATTTCCAATCAGCTGGATCGTCTCGTTATAGAGTTCCGCCACCAGTTCCTGAATTGGGTCGACTTTCTTGTTCTTCAGTTCAATGAAAATGCTGCTCTGATACTTCTCATAATATTCTTTTGCTTTCATACTGCTCGCTCCTTAAAGAATGTGCATGCATAGCATTCCGGGATTCGACTTCCTTCGACGATAAGTCCCGTTTTCTCGCACTTATAGGTTGTGATGCCGGCTTTGTAGTTTTTGAGCTCATCGGCATACTCACAGTTACGGCAACGGTGCGGATAAGACAGATAATCGCTTTGCATCACTTCGCCTCCTCATAATTGACCGGTTTGTGACTGTCTGTGTTCCAGGGCTGGTTCAGACAATCGTTGCAGGGATCTTTCGATTCCTTTCTCGGAGCATACTTGCAACTACAACAAAAGTAATTGAAGTAAACCTCCTTCTTGTTCTCAGCCATATGCTTTCCTCCTTTTTAAAATATGGATGGGGCTCCCTCGGGGATTCGAACCCGGGACCGTTCGGTTATGAGCCGACTGCTCTAACCAGCTGAGCTAAGGGAGCGTAAAAAGGAGAGACCCAGAATATCCAGATCTCTCCTCCACGAGATTACATATATAACAATACGTAAACCCACATTCCAGCCAGAATCGTACAGATCAGTCCCGTTATCAGGAATTCTGCCACTCTGTCTAAAAACTCAGTTAACCATTTCATATATTCACCTCCATTATAGGAGTTGTAAAAATCGCGAAGAACGAAGAGACCTAGTTCGGTCTCAACGTCCTGTTGCTGCGATAATGTTATCCATGTTAAACCAACACACAAGCGCTAATGCGAGTACGCCTAATATCACGTAATCGAGCCATTCATTCTTGAATTTGATCCACCATTTCAACATAATATCAACTCCTTCCATAACAGAGGCTGTTTATTTCGCGGAGTTAGCCCTCGACAACGCTCTGAATACGAAACTTCCAAAGGCGGCGAGGAGCCGTCCCAATGGCCTGATGGATCTTACGAGCCGTGGCGCCGATCTTCTCGATCTGGAGCTCATTCCAACTCTTGCGGACATATGCGCTTTCCTTGACACCCTTATGACGAGCCTCCAGGCGGAGAGCATTGCGAACGAACTTACGATCAGACATTCTTCTTTTCCTCCTTGTTCTTCTTGGCATGCTTATGCTTCTTCTTGGTGCCGCTCATCGTATCGACGATCTTGCGAACACCAGCCTGGGCTTCCTTGTAGCCGACATTGTTGAGTTCCATATAACGGCGAACGGCCGTAGAGAAGGATGCTCTGCGAATCAGGGTTACGCAGTCCGGCTCGGAATCGAGCTTACGCAAATATCCGCACTCGATGTCCTGATCGACCTGATCACCGTAGACTTCCTTGGCGAACTTCAGGGCATTGTCGTCGAAGATGCGATTGGTATACTTGTTTTCATAGTAAACCACGTCAGCACCTCCTCACATATCCGGTCCTTCGAGGGCCGCCCATTTGTCCGCGAATGCATCCTGCACGATCTCGATGTACATCGTCTTGAGATAGGCCTTGACTCGACCCGGCTCCCAGTTGTAGGGGTTGATCACCAGATCAACAGTCTTGATCTCGGCATAATCGAGAGAATCGACACTGCCCTCATCTAGACGAGTCTTACGACGACCGGCGATCATCCAGATGTTCGGAGGAACGTTCTTGTAGCTGACGTTCACCTGAATATAATGCATCGGTGCATCGCCCTCATTACGAGGCGGCATCAGGCGAACATTCCAACCCTCTTCCAGAAGAACCTGGTAAAGAGGAACATCATCGACCATTGCGTCTTCCGGGATTTCGACGCAGAAGTTTCGGTTGCCGGCCGGATTATACTTCTTCTCTACGCCAGAGAAATTGCGATAGAAAATGTGTGCATTGGGGATCTCGAGAATTCTTTCGACACGGTTAGCCATGACGAATCTCCTTTCAAAATTTCAAAAGTTGAGAGACCTAGAATATCTAGATCTCTCTTATTTGGTCAATAGACACGAACGCCTACCTGGTCTAAATAGATCTTGAAATCGATAGAATCTTGTTCCGTATGTCCTTCGCGAATCGCCTCTCTGTAATGATCACGTAGACCGTGATGATCATTCACTGCATAAACTATGTTGACGCCATAATGGTCAGCAAAGTCTCCTGCCGTGAACAGTAAATCTGTCACGCTCATACGCTCGCATCCGAGAATCTCGTAGCGAGAGCATACGTATGCTTCCTTTTCTGATTTCAATCCATATAGAACAATAGATTTCATTCATATCACCTCCATTACAGGAGTTGTTTATTTCGCGTGAACTACCTTACGGCGAATATCTTGGCATCATCCTCGGCAGTCTCCCAAGGATGAATGCGCTCTGGTGTATAAGGATCGTCCGAGACAAACCATTCGACGTCGCCATACTGTGCGATCTCATAGCGAGCATTGCTCACGAGATAGTCATAGTAAGTTCGATCAATGTCTGCCTCTTTGTGATTCACCTTAACCATCTCAGATTCCATCCATCGATAGCCATCAGCACCCGTAGCGGAGGCGAATTCCTGTTCACCAGTCTTCTTCATCTTGTTGGCATCCTCACGAAGAAGGATAGCACCACCAGCACCATCCTTAATCGGTGTGAATTGGCCAACACGACCAATGAACTGGTAATTATGGCCTTCCGCAATCTTCTCACGAAGCATTTCGTCCGTAAGAGATGCGAATTCGTCCAGTAGACGCTGCTCCGATCTCGTTAACTTCTCCGGATCCTTAAATCGAAGAGACCGAACCAACTCATACTGACTCACATCCGGCAGATTCTCATTGAAGTCCAGATAGAGTGCTGTTTGCACGGACTTTGTTTCGCACATGTCCTCAAATACAATTTCCTCGTGTGTGAAGAGGGTTTTGAAGACGTACGGAACAGCAAACTGAGTACCAGTAGCAGTCCACTGGCCAGGATGCTTCTTATTGTCCTTGCAAATATCTTTCTTGCTCATGACATAATCTTCGCCATAAAGGTCACAACACTGCTCCACTGTCGCATAGCGAGCAATATAAACAGCATTGTTGACGAGACACATACGCTCATAGGTTGCCTCGTGCTCGAAGTCATAGCCATACATCTTACCATATCGCTGAACGAACTCGATAATGTGCAGATCCGCATCCGGAATCTTAATCGAATCAGTCTTGATATGAGCAACCGTATAACCACGCTTCTCTACCTCATGCTCGAGATTAATCATGAACAGGGCACCGCGCTTCGCCACGATGTTATCCTTATTACGAGGATCGTGGAACGGATTGTCGAAGTTCGCGGCGGTTAGACCATATACGGAGTTGATCGCGATCTTCAGGGCCTGCGTGAGATCATCCTTCGTAAAATCAGCCGTGCCCACAATCAACTGATTAATAAAGGGCGCAAGAGCACCGCCAAGAATGACTCGACCAGTGTCCCAATCCTCATGCTTAATCGCCACACGAGCGTCTTTCAGATCCTTAAATCTTTGTGTATAGACTTCGCCAAATATCTTTTCTGCAATTGCCGAGCTCGGATGCATGGATGCAATATCAAGCAGTGCGATAAACCCATACATACCCGGTTTGGCCGAGACACGACCGCCCTCACCGACATCATCGACATCACGATAACTCGATTTCCCGTTTTTGTATTTGTAGCCAGGGAATATCGGTCGACCTTGCTTGTCGAAGACCGTGAAGTCATCGAACTCTTTCTCCATCACGAAGGGCACGTCCGCAAACTCATCATAGACCTGCGAAACGTCACCCATATCACGATAATTGAAGGCGTCCTGCGGATGCTTGTTTGTACCAAATATAATTCTGGTAGTGAGTTGATTGGTCGTGTCATTGACGGTCATCTTGGCAATCTGTGCCAGGATCTTACGTGCGGCAAAGTCGCCTTGCGTATGATCCCAGACTGCCTCTGTTGCAAGAACATCGTTATCGCAGTATTCCGCAACCTTCGGCCAAAGTTCTTCGGGAACCGGCTTGTCCCAAGGAAGACCAAGCTCCTGATGGTGAATGCCCAGCTCGATTTCCCATTTCTTCAAGCTCTGCTTCTTCGCACAGTAGTCGTAAACATCCGTGTAAGAGATATTATACGCTTCTCCAAACATCGCATTCGGAGAGCCGCTGATAATCCTCTGCGAGAGCGTATAGAGCTGCTCATTTGAATATCCAATCATACGAGCATAGAGAATGTGGTTATCGTAACGACGGCAGTTGAATCCAACCAACTTGAACTTGATGAGTTCCTCGATCTCTTTTGGCTTTGGGTTGATCATGCGGACAACTTGCTTACCAGCACCTTGCACCTTCCAGTTGACCAAGAAGAGGTTTGGGAATACCTCCACATCGTAGAATACGATTGGTTGGTCTCCGTCTTCTCCCGGCTTCGAGGGTTCTTCAGACTTAAATCGCATCTTGTTGACAAGCTTGATGCAATAATTCGCCTGATTGGTACTGTTGGCCGCGAATGCGAGGACAGCATTTCGCATATCCGTCACATCATAGTGAAGTCCGCTATTATAGGCATCTTCAAGGATTTTGTAGATGAAATCGACAGAAGGCTTTGTCGCCGCGTGATACTCCTTATTAAGGTTTCTGCGGATCTTGGTTCTCAGTTCCTTCTCTGATTTCACTCCTTCGAAGTTGATCACTTTACCATCTCCTTTCAACGGCAAGCCCGAACTCAGGCTTGCAATCGGAAGGTTGTTGCACTTTGTCAACTTTCTTCGCAAGCTACTCAGGCCCGAAAATACCTTAATTTCCACATGGTCCTCATAGACCGCACTCAGCTTCTCCGGATCTCCTGTATAAATATAATGGAGGTGAATTCCGGCTCCAGACTTAGAGAGTTCTGCATAAGTCTGAGGCCACTTACTGGCGGCTTCCAAATTCTTTTCGAAGCACTTCTTTCCATCTTGGTCCGGAATATCAAAGTCGATCACGATGTGATGGATTGGTACCTTCACATAATGAAGACGATGCGTATCGACATCTTTCAGTGTTACTCGAACATCTGACCATTTTTTCATGGGTGTCTCGTTATCGCTCGCATACTGTGCGAAGCAATCCTTGCATTCCATGTCAAAGATAGACGGTTGCTCACGGAATTTCAACCACGATTCGTCCGGTTCAGCGTTTTTCTTCTTTTTTTCCGGCTTTTCTGCGGTGGTGATTGAGTCGAATTTCTCGATCTTAAACCCATAGAAGGTGAACGGTTCTTTTCCTTCCGGTGCGGTTCGATCGTAGTACTCTTCGAAATAGTTCTTCATCTCCGACTTGAAGTTACGCTTATTGAGCAGGAATTGCATTTTTGCTTCCTCGCAATAGGTCTTATACATCTCCCAAGCTTGTTTGAGGGATGTAGAAGGCTCTTTCTTGAATATAAAGTACGAATCTGCAACAAAGTTGTAGAAGTCATTACTTTCATCAAGCATGGAGGTCGGTACATATCCGTCATAATATCCGGGAGACTCCATATAGACATTCAAACAGCGTGTGGCAATAGCACCCAATTCGAATTCAACCTGCTTGACGAGCTGATTGTATTCTCGTGTTGGAACCTTACGACCAGATGGAGACACGTCGATAAGTCGTCGGATTAGACCAGACTTCGCATCGGTAATCTTCACCGGTTTATTCGTTCCCATGAATAGGAATGCTTTGAATTTGCTCGAATAGGCAGACTTAAATTTCTCATTAACGGTCATAAGTTCGTGAGAAACGACACTGTTCAGTCGCGTGTTGTCTTCGATTCGAGACAAATCGCCATCATGCTGAATGGCTACCAACGGATTGGTTTTGAACGATTCCAGAGCAAAGGCTGCGTTTGCACTACCCAATGCTTTTGCATCAAATACTGCATAATACCCCTCGAAGAGTTGCTGTATGATGTTGATAACGGTTGATTTACCGCTACCTGCTGGACCATACAGCACCTCGAATTTCTGGATTGTCTTGGAGTCCCCAGATACAATTGCTCCGATTGCCCATTCGAGCTTATGCCGCTCTTCTGGATCATACAGAGTAGACATGAGTTTGTCATAACTCGGACATTCACCATCCTCTAAGGGATACGGGAGTCTTTTCGATGCATAATCTCGCTTCTTGACATCGGTATTTGCGAATATCAATTTCTCATCGAGCATATGGAACGAATCTCGCATATCCCTTTGACAGAATGTGTGAAACCGGTCGATCATGCGCGTTTCCGAATCCCATAGATGAAGAACTCGGATTCCAGGCGTATTGGGATAATTGTCCTTGACAAATTGGTCAAGTTCTGCGTCAATTAAGCGGACTGCATCGTATTCATCAGTCGACCACAGACGCTTTTCTTCATCCCAAATCGCATAGAACGCGCCGCCTCGAATCATCAAATCATTTGATTTCGAGACGATGAATTTCGGATATACCTCAATGCCTCCACCTCTAGGACATCTGGTGGCGACCATCAAGAAATCCATGCCTTACTCCTTCTTCGTAGCGTCCTCCAGTTTCTGGATCTTCTTACAGAGATACAGGAATCCGCCGATGCCGGCGAGAATAGCGACGTTCTGACGCTTTGCATACTTTTGAAGCATGCGTAAATTCTGGTTCATCAGGTCGACATTCTGGTTGAAAAGATCGATATGATGATTGTAGTGACGAATGAGTGACGTCTGACAACCGGCCAACTTTTTGAAATCCTTATTGGTCTCGATAATCGCACCGCTATTCTCGCCTACGGCCTTCCAAATCTTGGCGAATTCTTCGGCCATCTTTTTTTCATCCATGTTGATGTCTCCTTTACAAAATCGTATTCAGGTACCACATCATCTGATACCAGATGTCCACAGCTCGAAGATCATAAGGACAATCTTCAATTGTGAATAGTCCTCCTCGTCCATTAGCATCGTAAGTGCGATTCAGGAAAATATCAAGAATACGATCAACTTCTCTCTCGTTGTATCGGCTATCGCTCATCGAACCAAGCCCAAGAGACACAATCATATTCCAAAACCATTGACCGGTTCGATTACCGACCGTATCATCTTCCATAATTCGCTCCTCACATGTTCTGGCGAGGGCTACCATCATTTCCAGAATAGAGCACTCTCGAATATCAAGCAAATGCTCTATTGTACGATCCGGATAGTGATTTTCATAACCAAAATCATACCGCAAATCTACGCCATGTCGTGCTCTATACTCATCCATTGGGATGATCCATGTGAATGCTCGAGCATCTAAGTGACGCATGAGTTTCTCATACGATAGATTCCTTGAATACTGCTGATCACCCATCACGAGACCGCACATCCACTGGAAGTAACGCTCGTGCAGTGCATCAGCTCTGGTCATTTACTCATCAACCTCCAGCTCATGAATATGACGCTCCGGATAGATCGCATCATAGGAACGCTCGTCCAGTGTGATCTCGTAGTCGGTCATCGTATTTTCATTACGTACGTGACAGACACCTTCCTGGAAATCACCGAAGTGACCCATGAAGACCTCACCGATGGCTTCCGAGATGTTGTCAACAGGATCGTCCTCTTCGTCGGCAAGGACCTTATCGCCCTCATACCAGGTCAGACTGACTTCCGAGTATCCATCTTCTCGACCGAATTCCTCGGGGGCGATCAGGTAGATCCCGCCGTAAGCATTCATCTCCTTATCCTTGTAAGGATCCTGCTCGATATCGCCCCGTTCCTGAGGAGGAGCATTGAGCGGAGTGAAGTATTTGCCGTAGTTGACACGGCGCTTCTCATAAGCCTCAGTGATCTCCTCTTCGACAGACTTACGCTGCTCCACGACATGCTCCAAAGGAGAGGATTCCTTTTCCGGATTGCAGTCAGACTGCTCCTCCTTGTCCGCCATTGCATTGATCTTATCGCGATAATACTCGCGCATCTCGTCGATTTCTTCGTCAGCACGAGCTTCCGCCTTACGATAGGCGTAGTAATATCCGCCTGCGGCACCAACGATGGCGCCGAGAGCGAACCAAATAACGTTTTTCATCGTTTACCTCCTTAAAAAGAGTTACTGGTGAAATATAACATAACACCGGCAACTCCAACTCCGATCATACAACAAGAAACCACCTTACCGGCAATTCGCTTGTTCTCCGATGTCAGAATCGTTTTAACAGCTTTATCCACGGTCTCTTTAACCCCTTTCCAGAGTTTCTTCAGTCTTGCCTTCAAAAATATCATTCCTTCCTCAAATCGAGAAATAGTGGTCGCCTTCTTTAAAGGCTGGCGTTGCCCAATTATGGTATCGATTAGTTCGAAATGCGATAACGTCCGAATTCGTCCGATCACATAATTCTTCAATCACCAACCAACGAACGGAGTCCCATTCCGGATAGCAATAAATTGCTCCGGTAGTGACACAGTCGAATTGGTTCTTTGCCGTAAGGATCGACAAAATATCGTCGCCGGCAAAGTGCTCGCTGTCTACTCGATTCAGTATCGTATCGACGACCAAACGTTGACCGTATTCCGATTGGTTTCCTGCCTCGGCATACGTGACTCGTGTCAACATCTCGATCTCATACTCGCTGTAGTTCTCGAGCCCAACGAATCGGGGTGTTTCCAAATATAAATCAGCCGCTGAGAGAGGGGCTTCGGGCATTGCCACTTCTTCAGTCTGCATTAGAACCGGTTCGGGTATTGACTCCTCGTAAGTTATCAACTCGTGCATGGTGGTAGCGCTAGAGCCAACAATGAGCCCTAACGCCAATCCAACCAAACCGGATACAAACCATTCACGCAGACTTTTTCTAATGTGTCCCATAACGGGGCCTCCTTATGTTAGATTTCTTCGCCGATCAGAGAATCGATAGGACCCTGAACATTGAAGTCGAGAATCACGCTACGCTCCATGCCGTTGACAAACTCAGAAGCGCCACGACGATTCACATCATAGATACCGAAGTCGATATAATTGTCAGCCTTGGGGTTCTTGGCATCATAGTACCAACCCACATGCTGACCAGCCTTCGTCGGATCAAATCCAAGAGCCTTATAGACTTCATTCAGGAATACATATCCTCTTGTCTGGAGAATATGATTCCAATAGTTGAGCTGACCATTGATGAAGAAGAGATTCAATTCAGAATCCTTCTCCCAATTATCATTGAGCTCATCGAAAATGCGAGCATAGACCGAAGGAACACGACCATCCGGAAGAACGGTAACCTCTTTCTTGGTCTTCTTCTTCTTACCGGTTTCGGGATCAACGGTCTCCTCTTCGACCTTCTCTTTCACGAGGCCATAGCGAAGTTCTTTGTCGACCTCGTCGCCATAGCGATCGCGGACATTCTGACGATACTCCTTGAATCCCTTATCGAGAAGTTGATAGGCCGCCGCCAGAGAAGCATTACGCTTGGAGAGAATCTTGTGGCCATAGAGAATCGAGGTGATGCCAAGAGCACCAACGCCCACGGCCGGAGCGTAGAGCTTAACGACCTTCCAAGCAGTCATACGGACCAAGATCTTCTGATCTGCATCGGCGAGTTCACGGGTATAGGTGCCACCATCTTCCAGCTTACCGCCGACAGAATCCTCGATGTTCTGTTTCATGGTCTCGTGATATTCCACGACTTCTGTGACCTTAAGAGTCGCCTTGCAAGCCATAACGGTAGATGTCACACCAAGCGTAATACCAACGCCGGTGAGAATCTGAGGAGAATTCTTCCGAATGAAGAACTTCGACCGATAAAAAACAGACTTTGCGGTGTTTGCAATTGTCTTAGTAGAGAGTTTCATTGTGCTTTTACCCTTTCTTAAAATTTCTTAGGATCTGGCATGACAACATACCATCCATCTTTCAGCCAAACCGGAATGAAGAATCGCGTATTGTTCCATCCGTGTGAGACTGCGTCCAAAGTCGTCCAGTCGCCATCGAGCTTCCCGAATATCAGTTGGACATCATGCACGGTGATTCGTCCGTAGCGGTCCGCCATACGCTTTAGCGTCTCGATGCGAGATTTCACCAAATATAACGTTGACGGATCACTATAGAATTCCTTTTTCGTCGTGATCATATCAATTACATCTTGGATGCCAAGTACAAAAGACCAACACCGGCAACACCACTACCGATCAAGGAAACACCAACGAGTTGCATCGCCAGCTTCTTGTTTTCTGCTTTAAGAAGCATGTTGATCGTTTTCTCAGTCATCTTTTTTACCCCTTCCCAGAGTTTCTTGAGTCGATTTTTCAAAAATATCACTCCTTTAATCCAACGGCGCAGGCTTCGGCATACGAATATAATAGCCATCACGGCCACTTGCGATATCTGCCTGCCGTAAATCCGTCCAGCCATAACGATGTGCCGTAAACGGAGGCGTCTGATCAACCACCTCATAGAAGTCCGCAACCGAGACGATCTTGTACCGCCTCAGAATGTTGTCGAGCTCATCTAGGACACCTTCTGCATCTCGACGAGTTCGGAATGAGAACTCATCGAAATCATAGGCACTTCTTCTCTGAGGAGGATCATCTCGTCTGGGATCGCGACTATAAGAACCATAGTCCGTACGATAACTGACATAGGTTCCTCCAGGTCGCCGGTCACCTCGACGGGTTGAACCGTAGAATATAATGTTGACCGCATCCGTCAGAGAATTGGCAAAGAAGTCCTTCAACATCGGAACGGCCACATCATTCCAGATATGGCTGCCAATGCTTCCGCGATCATCGGAAAGGATGTTGTCTCCAATCTTGCTTAGCGGAGAACGTTTCTTTGTCTTTGCCGGAGCAGATAGAGAGACCTTGTTGATCTCCTTTTTTGGACTCTCCGGCGTCTCATTCCGTGCGGCATTCGAATTGTTCGGGTATTCTGCCATTGTTACACTCCTTCTCTCACCATAGTGAGGTATTTTGGGTTTAGCTTGACTTCCCAAACTGGGCAATGGTTGATAACCGAATACCGATAACAGAGATTCGACAGTGCCTTCTCTTTGCTAACAGCCATCGTCACAGAATCCCATGACGACTTTCGGATATCACCAAACAAATTCCGGACAGGACCCTTATATCGATATTCGTTCATACAACCTCCAAAAATGAAAAGCGAAGAGACCTTGTTAGGTCTCAACGCTCGTCGAATCACAACTTGCTCGGATTCTCCTCAGCAGAGTCGTCGCCATCACCCGCCTTGCTCGTCTTCTTGGCCAGCTTCTTAGCCTTGTGAGCTTCGATGCCATCCTTGATCTTGCCACCAAGCGGCTTGAGGGCCTTCTTGTAAAGCCACTGGGCTCCAAGAGTTCCCGCCACGCCGATTGCGACACCGATCAGGGTGCTGCCACCGTTGGACTCATCATAGGTTTCTTCCGCCGGAACCGTTTCGGTCTCGAGCTCCTCGTTCTCCATGACAACATTGTTCTCTTCCATTTTAGAATACCTCCATAAAAATTTTGTTGTGGATTTCTCCATAATACATCTTGTAAATTTCGCGTGCTTTATTTGAGAACTTCCGGCTGCGTTGTATAGTCAAACACAACACAGGGTTCTCCCTTCTCGGTGAGCTTCGAACTGAACATCGGTTCAATGAACGACTTGTTGACGTCCCATCCGATATCATTACCAAACGGGATGCGGTCCAAATCGATGGCATCGTAGACATCATTGAGCGTTATGTACATATCGCCTAACATCTGTCGGGAGAGGTTATTACAGATCTCGCGCAATGTCTCTCGATCCGATACGAAATATCGTCCGGACCAGCGATCGAAATAGAGACTCTTCCCCGAAGGGACATACGGGATCTCCTGATTGTTTACGTTAACCCGCTCTGAGGTCTTCTGCGAGACCTTCTCACGAATCTCATTTGCCTTCTTCTCATCCAGAGACTCTGTGATGGCAGACTGATAGTCCTTCAGAGTCTCCTGCGAAATAGTATAAGCAGCCGCGAGAGCAGCGTTGCGCTTATGCTGCTGGCGATTACCCATCACGATACAAGCGGTACTGAGGCCAGTAGACAACGCAACGGGCCAATAATTCTTCGCGTAGATCTTCACACGATCCCGCGTACGAATCGGCTCATTGTACTTGTCTGCATAGTACTCTGCATCCTCGATTTCTGCTTTGGCTCTCGGTGCGATTTTCATTGTCATGCCGATGGTCGTAAGGAATCCTCCGATTCCGATGCCAGTCAGGATTTCCGGACTGTGCTTGGTCATATAGACCTTGATCGAATTACCGATCGCTTTCATAGGGATTTTCTTCATTTGTTTCTCCTTTCAAAAGCGAAGAGAGCTTGTTAGCCCTCTTCATTTTGGCGTTCGGCGAGAACCTCGTCGACGGTTTCACGGATCTGCTCCTCCATCTGTCGCTGTTCGATGATCCCAGTAATGATACTGAGAAGCGCCGTACAAGCGAGTCCGATGTTAGCAAGCACATTCCATTTCTTTGTCATCTGGTCTTACCTCCTTTCCATAATAGGTCTTGCCAATTTCGCGTACTCATTCCTAACAGAACGAATGAAAAAGAAGATGGCTAGATTAGGTTCACTAGCAATCCTTTCGGATCCGTTTTCCGTCTACACGGGCCCTTCGAGTTACCTCGCATCTCCTTCCATAATATAACTTGCAAATTTCGCGTGGATCAATGGAGCGGGACCGGATAGAATTGAGTCTCGATTGCTGTGACTTTTACTGTGCCACCTTCGCCATCGTCGATCTCGTAAGGTTCTTCGTCCATAAAGTCAATCCAGTAATCCTCCAGGCACATGGACACAATTGCATCGAACATGCCCACATCCCAGCCACGTTCGTCACCACCAGGGACTTTATCGATTCCAAGGAACCCATAGAAATCATTGATTGTCACGACTCCGGTTTGCTGAAAGAGCTTATTGAGATTGTATTTTGCCTTCTCAACGACGAGCGGACTCGCGGTAAAGTAGCGTTCGGAGATGGCATCCCAATAGAGTTCATCCTCATTCGGATAGGTCTTGTCCCAATGGGAACGAGCAATATTCTCTCGCGCCATCTTATCGAGTTCGGGGTTCGTTGCTCGGATTTCATCACGATACTCCTGATAAGACTTTCGAAGAGCGACATAAGCAGCGGTCATCGCCGCGATTTGCTTTTGATCCAAACCGTGCCCTAACCAAATGCAGGCGATCGTTCCAGTAGCCGAGGTAACAGGCTTCCAGAATATCTTTACGGCTTCTTTCGGAGTCGGATCGATTGGGCACATCGTATAGTCGTCATGTGCTTTCCAACCAAAATATCCCGTCGCGATGACACCCAATGATGCCGCAAGAGACGAGACAGTTGAGCCGTTACGCTTTAACCATCGCTGTGCCAGACGAATTTCCTTTTTCCAATTGAATTTCATTTTGATACCTCCATTTCTTTGTTCCAGCATCGCTCGCAAGTTGCTGATGAAGTTTTACTATGCTGAACGCATGGCGGATCTTCACGAATTGACTGATCCATACGACAAAGCAATGGATAGCCTTTTGGACATCCCAGAACACCTCCCCAAAATCCTTTTTTAATTGCTTCGGGATGATGCTCTCTAATCCATTCTTTTCTTGTCATTGCTTTACTCCTTTCAAAAATAAAGAGAAGAGGCCTTACTTGGCCTCGTCCTCTTCGGATTCCTGATAATTATAACCGCAGTTTTCCGCAAAGAACTTCATGAAGTGATGATCGCTTGCACATAATACTGTAGTCCCGGCAATGCCGAGAGCCACACCAACCAGTAAACCGGTCGTCACACCAAGAATTGTCTTCATGTCAAATACCTCCAAATATAATTTAGGTTTCCCCATAACATGACTTGTAAATTCTGCGTGAAGTAATTGCTAATGCAACAACTTGAAAGAGAAGAGGCCTTACTTGGCCTCGTCCTCCTTTTTAGACTTGATAAGAAACACATTATCATAGCCGGCGAACTTCACGACACGCTTAGCATAGTCTTCATCCACCCGCATGCAGTACTGCTCGAGCGCTGCATACGCGATCGCACCAGTAAGCAAACCAGTCATAAAACCAAGAAACGTTTTCATAAATATTACCTCCATAAATTAATGTGGACTTATGTCCATAATAGGAACTGTTTATTCTGCGTGCCCCAATCTCTTCGAGACAGGAGGAAAGAGGCCTTGTTAGGACCTCTTCTTCCTTTTGAACAGTGCGTAGAAAATCGCGATACACACGATTAAATCTCCTGCGATGAGCATAAACACCGTTCCACCGGTCAAGACGATTAACGCCGTGACCACCGCCAATGCAATGATACCGCAGAGTAAAATTGTGAATAGGATCATTCATATCACCTCCATAAAGTAGATTGTAAATTTCGCGTGATATCATGTCATATTACTCCTAAGGACCAATACGGACAAAATGAAAAGAAGCATACTAATTTGTGTAGCTTCGTTATCATTAGAACTCCTTGTTTTCATTTTCCATCATCGTCATAGCAATAATGCCAGCGACTAGAGTAATGCCACTAAGAATCATCATAATATCACGCTCCTAAAATTATTAAATTTTAGTATACTTCTCTCCATAATAGGACTTGTAAATTTCGCGTGAAGTTCAAACGTAAAAGAAGAAGAGGGCTTGTTAGGCCCTATTCTCCAGTTTTTCAAGTTTCTCCAAAATAATGTCTTGCTTATTGGCAATGCCGATGATGATGCGACACAGAAGTTTGTTCTCCTCGATCAGATCCGTCGCCAAACCGTAAGAAAGCTTCTTCTCCTCGAATTCCTCGTCAGACATGTGTTCCACGTCATCTCTTGTCTTCGAGCGATCCATAAGCTGTTTCGTACGATTACGGACGTCTTCCTCTTTCTCGAATAACATCTTCAAATAATCGTTCGTCATTTCTAATACCTCCATAAAATATAATTTTGGATTCCTCCATTAAAGGCATTGAAAAATCTGCGTACAATTAAAAGAAGAAGAGGGCTTGTTAGCCCTCATCCTCAAAGAGATCACTCTCATTATTCTTATGCCTCTTGAACTTGAGTTTGACGCTCTCGAACCAGCAGCGAATCGCATCCCAGTAGTACCAGGTCCAGAGCGCAGCCTCACAGATCAATGTAATGATCAGTGACCACTTCATGCTCTTCACCATGTCACCTCTGGTATACGGCTTAGCCGCCCATTCACGATATTTCTTCATCATAATTCAATACCTCCATAAAATATAATTTTGGAATTATCTCCATAATATGAGTTGTAAATTTCGCGCACTCGTTTTGTTGAAAAAGAAGAGCCCTTGTTAGGGCCCTCCTTAGCACAGATATAAAACCTCATTTCGCAAGAATGTCATAAGTTTATATGTATCTTGCCTCGAAAGATTTTCACATCTCCATTCTTCTATGTCTTCAACCTTGCGGATTAAGATTCGAAGTTGGACTTTTCCATCCCCCAATGGCACGACATATAACCCATCGTTAATCTTATGCGCTTCAGCCATTCATATCACCTCCATTAAGGAGGCTGTTTATTTCGCGTACTCCAATCTCTAGGAGATGGACAAAAAAGAAAAGTGTATGCGTTAGTCGCGTCCGGACTAGCGGCAGCTCCTTCTCCGACAATGTCGTCGCCAACCTCCAGAAGCAGATTAGTGCGAATAAAACGCAAATTCAGAAAAACTGGGATAATACTTTGAAGAAGTATACCAAAGAATTGCTGGGTCTTCCTGAAGATGCCGTTCCGGATGATGCATTCATGGCTCTTTTGGTAGGAACGGATTCTAAAGCATATCGAGTAAAGGTACAATATCCTGATGGCTCACCTGCTGTTGGTTATACGATTAGTGGAATCAACGCCCTTCCTACTACAACTCTGGTCACCAATTCTGACGGAATGGTTTTAGGAAAGAGCACGTCGAATTCACCGACGATCACCGTAACAAAGAAATATGATGATGTAAAAGTGGCTAGTGTGGTTGTTAATTCGACTGGAACCATCACAGACGCGACAATTATATTGGAATATGATGAAGATGTAAAGATAATCACAAGTTCTAAAACTCTTTCTCCAAATCTAAGCCCAAAATGTCAAAAAATCGATTATATTATCGTCGGAGGCGGTGGTGGTGGATGTGGAGATGTATATCAAAATATACTAGTAAATGGTGTTGGCGCGGTTTCTGCTGGCGCTGGTGGCGGAGGCGGAAATTATAAAAAAGGAACAATGTCTTTTTTAAGCGGACATCAGTTACAAATTTCCATTGGTGCTGGCGGAACTAATGGATATAGTGGAGGAAGAAACTCTGGCGGAACCGGGGGTACAACGAGCATTAAAAATCTCATAACAGCATTTACAGATTCGGCATCTGGCGGAACTGGAGGAACACCGGCTAAGATAACCTTAACTGATTATAAAGCCAGTGTCCAAACTCGGTCAATTGGTGGATCCGGAAATGGTAATGGAGCATCTGGCGGTTACATCACTGATGTAACCAATCGTTTGGATTCTTCGAGCGACGAGTATTATGGCGGATCTGCAACTCCAGTTAATGGTATCGGACCAGGCAAGGCTATAAAGGTTTCATTAGGAAGCAGCTTGATATCAATTGGAGGAGAAGGAGGTTGTGGATCTGCTGGCACTACTTATTACCCTTCACTGGGGAATGCTGAGAGTATTTCTGTTAGCGCTATAGCTGGAACAACAACTGGTTATGGATATGGTGGTGCTGGAGGTGATGGAGTAGCATTTTCTGGTGGTGTATCGGGAACGCATAGAGATGGATATTCTGGCGCATCGGGTTGTTGCGCATATTGCTTCTTACACGTCGCTTAAATGTCTCCCCCCCCCCGACGTTGCCGAGTACGAGTATATGATAATGGAAATTATAATTTTCCAACATCATCTCCAGGTTCTGGAAAACCTGGTTGCTTAGGATTCATGTGGAGGTTTAAATCATGAATTACTGTATTGTAAACGATGAAAACGTCATCGAAAATATCATTGTAGCGGATGAGGAATTCGCGGAATCAATTGGCGCAAAAGCATCTTACGATGGGGCGACTATCGGTGAAGCGTATAATCCTCCTGCTCCAGATCCTACCTGGAATGAGGATGTCGATGCCATGCTCGTTGACCACGAGTTAAGACTATCTATGGTCGAACTCGGTCTTGATTCTAAGGATGAAAGTGAGGTGAAAAAGTAATGCTGTATCGTACCCTTAAGCGTATGATCGAACGCGGTCAGACGGATGGTATGGAGGAGAAGCTTGATCTCTTCTATGCACTCGGTAAGATTACGGAGGCTCAGTATACCGAGCTTCGCGATCTGCTGTTGAACGCGTAAGTAAACAGAACACTCTCTTACGAGACTGCCGAAAAAGAAAAGAGAGGGGAAACGTCGCGAATGGCGCAACCCCTCTTTTTCTTTGCCCTATCTCATTCAGATAAGACAGTTACGGAGCGAATTAGGCCTCGACCTTCTTCGTGCCACCGTACTCCTCGGTCACGAGCTCGGGCAAACCGCACTCGTTGATCAGGATGTCCGCAACCTGCTGCTTAAGTTTATTGGGAACCTGCTCAAACTCGGTCTTGCCGAGAATGACGCGCTGAGCGAAAAGCATAGCCATCATTTCACGATCTCCTTTCTCTAGAAATAAATATAGGTTTAACGCTAAATTAGCGAGAACCTTACGCATAGACAATGCCCGCCATTTCGGCAATGCAGTCCTCAAGAAAGTCATTCTGGTCCGAAGCCGCCTTGAGCTGCTGCTTGAGGAGAGCGTTGTCAGATTCGAGAGTCGTCACTCGTTCATCGATCGTCGGCGGGGAAGCAGGAGGAGAATAAGTATCCCCAATTGCCGCGCCCTCGTAGGAGGGAACAGCCCCAAACAGAGCCGCCGTCTCGTCATCCTCGCAGATGATGTTGTTGACAATCACGCCATTTTCAATCAGTAAATAGTCCATGTCGCCCTCCTTACGCTGCAGACTTCAGGTGCATGCGGATGGCTATGCAGCCGGAACCGCCGTCACCGGCCTTAGACCCGCCATCTCTCGATCCGTAAGCGGAACCGCCACCGCCAAAACCGTCAACACCGTTACCATTACCGCTATCACCATTACCACCATATCCTGCTGCAGCAGTATAATTCCGGCCAGATTGTGACCAAACGCCGGATCCACCACCACCGTACATAACTGTTTCTGTAAAAGAAGAATATCCAGCAACACTTCCGGCAACGGCGTTATAAGCAGAGGAATATGCGGTGTAATATCCCCCACGTCCATTTCCTGCACCAGCCGCGCTTGAATCCTTACCTTGATTTCCATGTTTACCGCCCCCGGCAATTACCCCTAAGAAAGAAGAACTTCCACCGTCTGTTGCTGGATAATTTTTTGGGGACCCTGAAACGCTGTAAAAACCATCGCCGCCTGCACCGACAATTGCTTTATACGATGTGTTGGGCTGAAAAGTAACATTTTCTTGAACTGTACAGTAACCACCACCACCACCGCCGGCACTATTCCCATCATCGTAACCGCTGGAGCACGCATCTCCACCTCCACCTCCGCCAACTGCCGTTACATCCACTGCGGAAACGTTGCTAGAAAATTTGAGGCTTCTGCTGGCCGTGATTTTCAGAAAGTTCCTTGTTGTCACAATAATATTTTTTGTATGAAAATTTCCTTTAATAATATTGATACTATCTGTATAATCGATAATGTCCGCATAATCTTTAATCTCGATTGTTTGAGTTCCTTCGGAAATATAACCGGAAGCAATGCCGTTTTCATTAGTTTGTTGCGCAACCCCATCTTTATCAGTAATCAACGGCATAGGAATCCCCGGAATAGGCGCTCCGGTTGTATCGGCGACACTTAATGTAATATATCCCTTATTCGTTTTCATTAATTCAATGGCCACACCAAGTGTATTAATAGCGGCATCAACCGTTGTATTTTGGTCAACCCCAATCGTAGAGGCGGTAGCATTTGTTATCTTACTTCCAGTAGCGATTTTCAATTCATCAATCTGCTTCTGGAGGTTGGCGACGACATTGTCGGAGAGCTGAGCCTTGAGGTTATCGAACCACTCATCAAATTCCCCATTCCATTGGTTGAACAGATCGTCGATGGCAGTCGTTGCAATGATGCCAGTGACAAACGGGCAAGCCGAGGTACCAACTGCGTTCTCAATCGCACTCGCGGCGATCTTGGTCACGCCAGGCGCTACCGTCACCCATGCCAGAGGATGCTGGTGGACCTTCTCGCTATTCGTCAGGGCCGGCTTCACAGGAGAGGCTGCCACAGTACCCTGAACAACACGGAGCTTATTGAGACGAACGCTGTCAGAGTGATTGGTCTCAAGCACGATCGCATCGATACGGCTGAGCGTCACGTCCGAAGCAGCGATTGCCAAGGGATAAGCCGCATCGTTCACATTCCACGTATGGTCAAACCATGCCTTGCCAGTACCGACCAGCACCTGCATACCGGTGCCAGCAGAGACCGCCATATGGTCGCCAATCGTGGTGAATACACCGTCAGCGATGATGCCATCGAAGATAGCAGACATCTGTTCGGCGTTGTATTTTCGATCACCATTTTCGGAGTTAAAGAATCCGCATGTGAATGCCATTTTGATTCCTCCTATATTAGACTTCGGCGGTGAAGGTAGGAGTCATACTCTCACCAGATGTATCTTCCGAGAATACAATCTCAGAAACACGGGCCTTACCAGATTGTCCGTATTCGTTCTGAACCTGGACAAGATCTCCAATGGTAAAGTCTCGTTTGTAGATGAACTGAATGCGAGCTTCTACTTCGCCTTCAAAAGACTGGGTAATACTCGTCTTGGCCAGTTCTTCTTTCCCCTTCTGCTGCATTTCGGCGATCATATTAGCAGTTGCCTGCTGTTGACGTTCTGCGATCGCAGCAGCCTTCTCTTCTTCCGTGAGTTCCTCATTATGCTCAATGTCGTAGGTATCGACATCATCGCTTGCACCAGAATCGTCCGTAAATACTTCACGGCGCTCCAAACCAGTGCCATAGTTCTCACCAGTCACCTCAGTCGTTTTACGAGCAGAACCCTCACCCGAGCCACCGATCAGAGTAGCATTCTTAAGGGCCTTCTTTGACTCGATGTAGTTACTGGATAAGAAGTTGTCGAAACTCGGAGAAAAGACAACATAGGGGTTCTTTGTCTGGCCATATGCACGATCTTCACCGGCATACAGCTCAAATATCATTTGTTTCGTCGAGAAATCCGGTAAAATCCGGAATCCAATCTTCTTCTCTTCACAAATCTTATAAATTGCTTCATAGAGATTGTCACCGAAATACTGATTCTCGATCACACGAGTCGTGATCCGCGTATCGGTGGTCTCATGGAATACCAGATTCGGGATTTTCCTGTCGTTATTGCTCGGAGAGATCGCATTTTGATTTAAGAGATTCCGGATCGACTTCTGGAGATCGCCATAACACTGACGATAACCCCAAATGATACGACGCTCGAGAATGGACTCCAGGGAACGGCCAGTGACCGTTAGGAAATTGCCATTTTCCACATCCACCTTGGTCTCAATCGTCTCGATGATCATGAGCCGATCGGACTTCTCGCGGCACCACAGATAGTAGTCCTGCTTGAATTCCTTGCCGATCGGCATATCGGCCGGGACATAGACCTCGAAGTCGCCATAGCCAAGGAATCGATCCGTCCAAATGAACGACTGGAAGGCATCTAAGATAGCGACGACTTCCCAATTCTTATCGAGAATCAATGCCTCCATCTTAGATACCTCCGTATGCGTTCTTGTAGGAGAAGGTAATCAGCAGATTCGCTTCCTCCTCTTGGGTAACGAAGTTGAACATATTTACGCCATTCGAGACTTGGAACCAGTCGGCATCCATGTCAACAGCAGAAATGATGTTCGTCTCCTTACCCTCACGCAGAAGTCGAGCGTATTTATTACCCTTCATGGTAGAGATGATAATATCATCGCCAGCATCAAATACTGCACCCGTCAGAGCTTTGATTTGAGCATCAAATATCTTAAAGTGCTCCTTAGTATTGACGTTGTAGAGGGTAATATCACCCGATTTGGTCAGTGCATGGATCGTGATAATAACACCCGTATCCATATCGCCAACGTAGCTCAGAACTGCTCTTGGGTCGTCCACCATTTTGCCCATTTCCAGAAGATTTTCCGTAAGCGACTCGTTGGAGAATGGAAATTCAAATAGTGGCTCGACGTTGGTGTAGACCTTCTCGCTACCGCCAACCTCATAGAAATAAGGATCCGGGCAGATGATGCTAATTTGTGTTGATTCCTCAGAGGAGAATATATTCGGCTCATTGGACTCCACATAACCGCTGATCTCTGCTAGGCGGTTGTCCGTCTCAATCTTAAGCGTGATTTGCTTTTTGATCGGGAAGAACTTATAGGTCTTCTGTCTCGAGTCTTCAATGGTCGGTGCGAACAGCATACCGAGTGTGATGACGATATTTCGATTCTCACAACGAGAAGAAGCATAGAGACTTCCGTCAATTGTCGCTAGTTCCGATGTGTTAATACTCGCCTTGGGAGGACCGAGCCCCTCGATGTCCTTGATATAAAGACCCGAGGGGTCCGGGTTCGTGAGCTCCAGACGAAGTGTTTCACCTTTCGGATTGGTTACCGTTAAGGCCTTAATCATAAGCCCACTCCTTCCTTATTGGTAGCTATTTTTCACATTCGAGAAGAGATTCTTGCCATCGCGATAGATCTCGGCACGACTCAGAGCCTTCGGGCTGGTGTTGTTCTGCGTGTAGTTGTAGGTATTATTTACCGTACTCGAACCTGTGATGCCGTTCACAACATCCTTGAATCCGCTTGCCACTTGGCCAGCAAGGACAACGGTACGTCCAATCGGAGTCGAACCGATTAGTGAATTCATTGCGCTCACTCCGGATTTCACCTGACTATCGTCAATGACGGGGGTAATGACCGGAGAACGGTCAATCCCATCCGTAATATCACGATTGAGGGTCTGGATACCAACCGAAAGGTTATCCGTATAGCCATCAACGGCTCCACCAGAGACCATATTGATGATGTCACCGAGAACAGTATTGAGAGCTGCCTGGACATTACCACCATTGGCAAGGATACCCTCCGAGATTCGCTCAGAAATTATCTCACCGCAAGCAACCCACTTCTCTTCCTTCGACTGTGCCATTGCAAGACCACCCTCAACTGCCTGTCCGGTAGAGTTCGCGACTGCATCCGCCTTCTCCATAATACCCTGACCAAATGTCGTAGACATCGTCTGGCCATACTGGAGGAAGGTGGGGGTCAGGCTACCGAGAACGTCATCAGCGCTGTTGACGTAAGACTGACGAGCCGCCTCAAGAGCCGCATCGGCAGCCTTACTGGCCTCACTAGCCGTTGTCATCAGTAGATTGTAAGGATCGTAACCGGTATCCTTTGCCGCAACACGGTTGATCTGCTCCAAAGCAAACCCCTGTTCGAGGAGCATGTCTTTGTATTCGACCATCCAGTTAGCATAGGCAACCATACGATCCTTCTCGCTTGTCGTGACCTGCTCTTGGTTGGATTTGACTTCCTGAGCCTTCTCAGCGAGAGTTATTTGGGCATTGAGGACCTTGTTATAGGCATCCAGAGCATTCTTCGACTCGCTACCATATACTTCGACCGTTTTTGCATAATCTTTCTCAGCCTGATGAAGCTGTTGAGTTAGATTGTTAAGCTCCTTAATCTTAAGGGCTTCGTCCACAGCAGTCTTATCCACATCAGTAGCGGTGCCACCGAAGAGAGTCGTCCAGGCCTTTTGTTCGAGACCGTAGCTCGTGAGTTGAGTACCGAGTTTGTCGAGTTCGGACTGAATATCAGTGCGTATTTGACTTCCTATCTTCTTACCGGCATTGGTACTGGTAGCACCGGTAGTGATCGCCTTTGCGGTCTTCTCGCCAACCTTAGTGCCTTCCTCTTCTCCAGTTTTGCCCATTTTTGCAAGGGTTGCAGCCTGCAATGCTTCTGCATCTTTACTCCGCTGATACCAAATATCACGAAGTCGATCGTTTTCCTTCTTTTGACTTTTAGCCAGCTCCTCGGCCTGCTTTTCTTGATACTCTTTTTGACTATTCAAGAATGCATTTTGCTCAGCAGTGGCCTTTCGGGTTCGAGATGTCCAAATATCAACGAGCTCATTGTAGATCTCTTCTTGACCTTCAGTCATTGTCTCTCGAGCCTTCCGAACGGCCAGACTAGCGGTATCTTGGACCGCTCTTCCAACCCGGTCCTGGTTATCTGTGATTCCGGTAGCTAGGCCATTGTCGAAGTCATGTCCGATACTGATGGTCTCTTTTGAGTCGGAATGCGAATCAAATACTTGACGTAATGTTTCGAGTGCGTTTTCACCAACATTCTTGATGCTATCGAAAACACCAGTTGCTAAGGACTTAATACCAGATATAAGGCCGCTGACAACATCTTTTCCAAGCTGGACGAATGCTTCGACCAATTCCGGGGTTCGATTCTTAATGGTGGTTCCAATAGTATTAATAAAGGTTATGATGATATCAAATGCCGCATTAGCAACATCTTGGAGTTTTGACATAATGCCATTAAGAAGATTGATAACAATATCAATCCCCATCTCTACCATTTCGCCAATATTATCTCGGATTCCGCCAAGCAATCCGGTAAGCAATTTGATTCCGGCTTCGATCATTTTTGGTAGACATTCGGTTAATCCATCCAGAAGCCCAGTAACCAATTTTATACCAGACTGAACAAACGTCGGAATGTTATCGCCAATGATCTCGGATAAAGCTACCAATCCCCTACCAAATTGTTCGAGAATGGTGGGAATTAATTGAATCAGGCTTTCTGCTGCACTAACCAGCATCTTAATCCCAGTAGAACCCATCGCAACTAGCATGGTTAAACCGGAAGCAAGAGCTGATATACCAACACCAACTCCTAAACTAGCAACACCGATAAGTGTCATAACTGCCGCTAATGCAGCCATAGCAGGCAGGATTGGCGTCAGCAATGCCGCAGCGCCAGCAAAAGCAGCAATCGATCCAACTAGTGCCAGTAATGCGAGACCTATTTCGGGAAGACTCATCGAGCCCAGTCGTTCGAGTGCTTTACTTAACGTATTCATCGCATTAGCAACGAGTACCATTGCGGCAACACCTAATAAGGCACCCTTCATTGCATTGATAGAAACAACTAAGATGGCTAGAGAACCACCAAGCCCAAGAAGCCCTTTTCCGATCTCCTTGATTCCCATTGATCCGATAGAGATCAAAGCTTTCGCCATAATATTTAGCCCGGCTGATACAGCAATAAGACCGAGTCCAATGCTAATCAAATTCCAGGGCATATGATTAACAGCCAAGGAAATTTCTAGCAAAGCAACAGCTATTCCGCCAAGACCTTTCCCCAAGGTCTTAATGTCTAAGACCCCCAAAGATTTAACAGCGGAAGACATGATCGTCAAACTGGTTGCTAGAGCAATAAGTCCGACACCAGAAAATACAGAAAAACTCTCTGCGAATTTGGTAAACCCAACCAATTCAAGCAGAATAACACCAACGCTAGCCAGTCCTTTAACTAGCATTGGAATATCCAGAGAACCCAATGCCGAAACCGATGAAGCTAAAATTCGAATGGCAACTGCTAATGCCATTAATCCGGCCGCACCTTTTATGAAACGATCTTTCTTCGTTCCGATAAAGGTATCCATCGATTCTGTTAACATAAATAGGAGTGCACCTGTTCCGGCTAAACCCTTTAAAAGTTCACTCCATTTTAAGTCACCCAATTTCTTCACAGCAGTCGACAAAATAACAATCGCTGCAGATGCAGTGACCATAATAATCGACAACTGGGAAAGCTTCATTAAGGATTTGGCATTAAAAACCTTATCCAAAGTTGCTAATGCGGCAATCAATTCCTTAAAGAGAACTGTTATACCCAGCAAACCAGATGCTAATCCAACGGAATCAACCATCGAAAGCCCGATTAAGGAAGCAGACAGAATCGCAATAGAGACCGCGATCGTTTTCAAAGTATCGGCTTGCTTACTCTTTTGCCAAACTTCAAGCGTTGAATTCAGTCCTTTCAACAGTTCATTAATTCCTTTAAAAACGGATTTGACGCCTTTGAACATGCCGTCAATGTTTTTAAAGATTGACGAGCCTGAAGAAAAGAAATTCTTAATTGCACTTCCGATAGAAAATAAAAGACCGATATTGGCAAAACCAAGCAAATTTTCAGGCGTAATCAATGAACTGCTCCGAGATGTCATTTTCTCAATTCTCGAAGAAATTGTCGAGAAGACATTGTCTGCTACTCTTGCAATAGAGATGAATATCTGTTTGAGCCATTCTAATTTATCAGAAAATTCATCAATTTTCGGAAGTGTGATGTCAACTCCACCCACTAAACCTCGTATCGTGGATAAAAATTTAGCGATGATGGTGGTTATTGTTCCGATTACAGTTGAAAATATCTCGGATTTTCGAATTGATTCTGCTAATGCCGTTAAAAAGTCGCCAAAACCAGCAGTAACATCCAAAATACCAGATCCAGCGGGAAGTAAAGCGGAAAGAACATTTTTAAAGCCGGTGTATAATCCCGATAAAATACTCTTACCAATATCCAGTATGGCAAATAGCCCAGAAAAAGTTCGTCGAATCTTATCGGCCGTTTCGTCAGAAACAATTAATTTTTCGGTAAATTCGGAGAACGATCGGGTAATCTTTACCAAATTAAGAGCTGTTTCTTCCGGGAAAATATCTCGGAACGCATCTTTTATGCTACCAAGAATTTTACCAGTAGCGTCCCAAATATTCCAAAACCCAGAAAGTAACTCGTCTCGACCCCCAAGATTCTTCCAGTCGGCAAGCAATTCATTTCGAGCTTCTCCGCCAGATGCAAACACATCATACATAGCATTTGCAAGATCTGTCCAAAGCTTAGTTGCTTCCTCTTGGTTACCGAATATCAATTCGAAGGTGTTCATCCAGCCAGTAGACACTGCATCTTTGACAGAATCTACAGCATCGCCCCAAGTACGAGCTTCTTGAGCAGCTTTAAATGCTTTCAGGCCAAACGCGTCAACCTTATCGCCAAGCTCATCAATTGCTTGTGATGCGGTGATTCCTTTTTCGTCAGCATACTCATAAATTTGTTCCACGGCAGATGAATAGTCTTGAAAGACTTTCATCATAACATCTGATGTGAACCAAAGGCCCTCAGTCAAATTTTCTGCAAATTGGGATTTTGTAAAATTTCTAGCGGCATTACCGGATGCCATAAGTGACTTATAGGTACCGTCACTATTCTTCTTCAAAGTACCCAATGCAACCGCGGCATCAAGTGCCTTCTGACGAAATTCATCAGTATCCATAGATGCATTTTGAATGGACTTATAGTCTTCTTTTCGCATTATACCAGCGCCCATAGCTTGGGATAGCTGATACATCGCTCTAGAAGCAGTAGCAGCGTTTTGCCCAGATAAAGCCGCCCAGTTCGCGATGCCTTCCATGGCGGTAACAGACTCTTTTAGATCTTTGCCGGATGCTGTAAACTTCGCAATATTTGAAACCATGTCTACGAAATTGTAGCTGGTCTCATCGGTGAACCAGTTTAAACGATCTAACTGTTCGTTAACGTCCTCTAGTGCATTACCTTGAGCAACCAGAGTTGCAACAGAACTTGTTTTGCTACCAAATTTACTCCAGCCGGCAGATACTTGATCTACGGACAACGATTTTGCCAATGCAACACCAGTATCGATAGCCGCATTGGTAATTCTTTGTAACGCTGTAAAACCAACAACACCAAGTGTTGTAAATTTATTTCCGATAGAGTCAATTTTCGTCCCAAGTTGACCCATTGCAGATATAGAGGACGTATCTGTCAAAGCATTTAGCCCATTTGCAGCATTTCCAAAGTTTAATGCTTTCTTAAAATTATCTAAAGAATGAGTAGATTCTTTAATATTCTTCTCAAATGAACTATTTTGAAATTGCGCTTCGACTATTTTATAGTCGATCTCTCGAGACATTAGTATACGACCTCCTTCCAAAGTTTATCGGCCATTTCTTGAAAGATGGAGCGTAAGGCCGGATTTATATAGTCTATGCCTTCTACATAGGTTCCACCTCTTGTGGCATGGCCATACTGTATAAGAATAGCTATGGGTACTCCGTCCTTAACATTATTATTCGTCCAAAAAAGAGAGATACCAGATGATGTGGTTTGAATCTCATAGTCCCATCCTGATGCAGTTTTTCCAGAATCATTGGGTGTAGCATCACGAAGAAGCTCTACGCCTCTTCTACCATATTCATTCAATAATTGGTACGCTCTTCTCGTTCGATCTTTATGAAAAAATCCTTCGATATGTTTCAAAGATCCAGATTGCTTGATAACGACGGATCGCATAGCTTGTTATCTCCTAGCTAATTTGGCTTCGGCACGTCGACGAGCATTGATGGAACGATACTCGTCAGCCGTCTCTCGACGAGACATCTTTTCGGGCTTTCCATTCTTTGCATTGCATACGTCAATTAGTGTCAGAAGCCGGTTCAAATGCCATTTCTCATATTGTGAGGGAATATTAAGTGTCACCATCCAATAATAGATGAGCTCCGATGTGATAACATCACGAGAAGTCGATTTCTTACGATGCCTCACTGTAGTAGCCGTCATCGAGTCATCGATATACGCCATAACGGTCTTAATATTCTCATTTGTCAAGAATTCATATGCTTCTTTTGGAACATTCTGGGTGATCGTCATGCAGCGAATATAATCGATCGTCTGCTCACGAGTCATCGGTTCCCTACGAAGAAAGGGAATGTGCCATTTGGCTTCCCATTTCGAAATAGAGACTAGAGAATGTTCAAGTTGGAGCGTTACTTCTTTAGTAAAGCTAAACTCTTGTGTGTCATCGTTGAACACCTCTTGTTCAGGTATCGTCAGCCGAAGCATTCCCTAGCCTCCATTTCAACCATTTTGAATTTACTCCACCGGTTTGGGAGCGTCAGGGATCTTCGGAATGATGTTATTGATGAACTCGGCCGTCTTATCGGGGTTCATCGCGAGCTCCATGAAAAGCTCGGAATATGCATCGGTCTGAGAGAACTTCTCGCGCATGTCCTCGTTCTTGACGAAGCGACGACCGTCGAGAGAACGCTCACCGTAGGAACGAAGGATAATGTCCTTGATGACCGAAACGATGGCCTTACCGTCACGCTCCTTCGTAATTCTCTGAATCATGGCCTGCATCCCGCCGGGATACTCGGCTTCCATTTCCACGAGCTCAGCCTTGGACAGATTGAACTCGAAATTCTCCGTAACCTGATTACCGTCGTAATCCATAAAAGTGATGGGTCTCCTATACATCGTGCTTTCTCCTTTTCAAAAAATAAAAATGATAGGAGGAGCCCCCGAAAAGAGGCCCCTCCGTAAAGATAGATTTAGCCGCCAGCCTTAAGAAGGTTGATGACCTCGTCGGGCATCAGCAGTTTCGGAGCCACGCCATCGTCGCCGCCCGTCGTAGTGGGATCCTTACCGAACAGGACATCCTCGAGAGCAGCGAGCTTCTGCTGATCGATCTTGGTGGAATCGATAACGATGGACGCAGTGGGCTTATAGCCAGTCACATTCACCGGGGTGGTGGTAACCGTCCAGCTCAGAGTGGTAGCCTCGGGGCTGTCATTGACCGTCTGGTGGTTGCGCTCGGAGGGAGACGCCTGGCAGCCATAGCAGATGTGCAGCTTATAGCCATGATCCTGGCCATCGGTGTCATTGCCGATCAGAGAACGATACACGAAGCCGAACATCTTGCGCTTCTGCTGGCCAATCGTCATACCGACGACAGGGCTCGCCAGACCATCGCACTGATCGAACTCCTCGGGAGAATAGTAGGCTTCGATGGTGTAACCGTACTCTTCCGCAGAAATCATGTTGAGATACTTGATGTTGTCCGCATACAGAGCGGTGGATTCAGCACCGGAAGGCGATTCGTTGACCGCGGTCACACCGTTCCAAGCGATGCCCTCGCCATAGGTATTGTTATCGCCCATAACGTACAGAACGCCATGGTCCACGCCGGTTTCATACAGGCGCTCACCAACAGCATCCCAGATAAGACGCTTATTAGCCATAGGATGTGATCCTCCTTAGAAATATATGGTAAACAAGTCGTGATTGAGACGATCCTTCGTATAGTGTCGAACAAATCGAGTCCTGGGGATCTTCGACACTTTATCGACGACAATACTATCGGGATTCGGATCAACCACGGTGACAGCATAGACATACTCCTGCTTATAAATGCCATTATCCGCATGACCATTACTGATCTCATCACGGCTATAGATAATAGCAGGATACGTCATCTGCTTGTTCTCAGGCCTCTGGTAATAAACCTGATCAGACCCAAGAAGCTTTCGAAGGAGTTCATGAAACTTCCGCCTATTGGTTTCCATTCGAGTCATTGTATACTCCTCCTAACACAAGGGTGAGGCGGGGGTAGGCCTCTTTGACCATACGCACCCGCCACTTTGTTCCCATGTATGTTGCATAACGGATCGAGTGGAAGTTCTTTTTGGCATAGGGATCGGCAACGATACTTAGATCATTCGCGATCACCAAATCGTCATTCAGACCTTCCTGAGATTGAAGCTTCGCGGTGTTCGACACCCAATCGCCGAAGTGCTGACGTTCAACGATCTTCTCGATCCATACGCCTGGGCTCTCTTCGACCATTGTTGCATAGCCGATTTTCCCACAAAACTTCGCCATTTTGAATTAGCCGCCGGCCTTGACCGCGTAGGACTCGATGGTGATGGCGCTGTAGGGCTTGGTGAGAGCACCGGAGCAACGGGTCTCCATCAGGTACTTCTGCTGGTTGTAGTCGATATCGAAATCATCGAACATGGAGACCGCGCCACCCTTGTCGGCACCGACGGTATAGTCGGTCAGGTTGACGATGATACCCATCAGGCTGTGGATGTAAGCCTTGGAATCGGCCTCATGGGTCACCTCACGGGTCAGACCCTCCATGACGGGAACGGTGACGATCTTGCTCACGCGCAGAGCGGTACGGAGCTCTTCCTCGGTCTTGTACAGACGATGGCCGATGCCATCCTCGAGAAGAAGCATGTTGGTGAGCATCTCTTCGGTGGTGTAGAGAGCGGGATTGCCGCTGCCCTTGTAGTCCTTGCGGGACTTGATGCACTGACGGATGAACTCCTTGGCCAGCTTGTCGTCATCATTATAGGTAACGGAGTCGATGCCGACCTTGATGGTGTACAGGTCCGCGTCGGTCCAGATCGGGCGAATATTGTCTTCCTTGATCTTGTCGTCAGAAGCGGTGGAACGACCATCAGACACCAGGATTGCACGGGCGATTTCCTCATTGAGCATCATGCGCATCTCGCTCTTGAGCCAGGCAACGACGTCGAAGTCGACGATATCGATGATGTCATCACGATCGAGCTTCTGCTTCTTGTAGATGGTCTGAGGCGTGGTGGAACGCTTAAGCAGGGTGAAGACTTCTTCCTTCTTCAGCTTACCCTTCAGGTAACCCTTGGCGCGAGCCTCATCGGCAGTGATGTCGGCGAAGACGGACTTGATGCGGGAGAACGGAACATGATGGACACCGGACATAACGCCGGAGACCCAGGACATGTCACGCTGGATGAACTGAGGCTGACGGGTAACATTGCGGTCGTCGGGGAACAGATACTCGATGTCAGTGATACCGTAATCGGCATGCATCAGGGCATCAGACAGACCCTCCATATCGTCCATGTGAGCCAGAACGGCTTCCTTCAGGGAGCTGCAGGCTTTAGCTTCCTTTGCAAGAAGAGCAAAGTCCTCACGGGTGAGCTGAGCGGTCGTGTTCGCACCGCTCTCAAAGGCATTGTGAGCCATAGTATTATCCTCCTTATTTTCGGTGAGCGCTTGACCAAGAAGCGCGAATAAAACGGTCTGCTGTTCGTCATTCATGCTGTCGATTACATCGGCAACGGTACGGTTATCATCAGCATGCTGCAGTTCCGGGTTCGTAGCGGGATTGTTGTTTTCCACGGGATTTTCCTCCCCATTTTGATTTTCAGGAGTCGGATCAGATTCCGGCTCATTTTCGTTGGTTGGATTTCCTTCCGGATTCTCCTCGGCCGGCGTATTTTCCGGCTCCTGTTCCTCAAAGTCATCATCGCCATGACAAATGATCGGCTCCTGGGGGTAGATGCGAGCTTCGTACTCGGCATCTTCGCCATGTGCCAGGTCCATGTCCTCGATAAATGCCTGGGGATTTGCACCCGCCAGAACAAGACTGACTTCACGGATCATACCGTGCATAACGTCGTGGCCTTTCTGTTTCAGCTGATTGGCGAGAATCGACAGAGAAGTGACGTCGCCATGAGAGACAAGCTCTTTGCACATGTTGCCAAATTTGGTGTTGTTGAACAGACCATAGCAATACACGCCATCGGGCTTATTGACCAGGGTGGCCTTACCGATAATGGCACTCGGGGTATCATGACGATGGTTCCAGACGAGTGGAACAACCGCACCATTCTGATGTGCGAATGCGTTCTCACGAATTACTCGACCATCAGTGCACAGAAGATTGTTCTTGGACGCCCAGCCCTGAAAATCGGAATGACCAGGACCCGGACGAACGTGATCAATATCGGGCATTATGTTTTTCCTCCTTCTTTAGAATTTTTGACCGATACGGTTTGGTCCGCTTTGGTTGGGACCGTAGGGGTTTGCTGATCCACTTTAGACTGTGACAAGTTCTTGTTACGGAGCTCATCAGCCTTCGGATCCTTAGACGGCTTCATACCGATAACCTGACGGATCTCATTGGAGGTAAGAATCTCATTACGAGTAAACTTATCCGCAATTTCGGCAATCTGGCTAACCGGTACGAGTTTAAAGGGATCTCTAAAGAAGGAGATCGATTCCATCTTCTCTCGCTGAGATGTCGTAAGGAATTTACGATAGAGCTCATCGGTAAGAGCAGAAGCACATGGTTCCACAGAGCGGTTGTTGTAGTTCAGCATCGTCGATTCGTCTGCAGTTCCATCCAATACACTCTGAGTGATACCTAACTGGGCGTATACCATACTCGTAAGGTATTCAATCTGAGTCATGAGGTTGTTTTCTACAGCACGATTCAACTGTGTGATCTTCTCTGTACCATCTGTGTAGGCAATGCCGTACTTTGAGCCCATAAGCTGTTCCTCGATCTGTTTTCGACGAGATTCAGCCTGGGTCTTACGGGCTTCTGTCTTAATGACATAGGGGAGCTGTATAATCAGATCGAGTTTACCACTGGCAGACTGTTCGTCGATGGCATCAAGTAGGTTAAGCTTATGCACAAGACGCTTCATCATGCTATTGGGCTCGTTGATTATCGCATAGAAGGGATTTTGAACGATGCCGACATTGGCTTTGTCGAACGTGATGTTCTCGAACTGACCGGTACGATCGTTATAACAACGAACTAATACCTGCCTCGGACGCCATTCGATGATTTCACCAATACGCATCGTATAGTAGCGTGTGACAATGTCACCCTCTTGATCTGGTTCCTGGTCTGTATCAATCGGACAGATGGCGATCGTACCCCAATCGAACATGCTTAGGATTGCATCCTGCACAAATGCTCGGGCAGTCTGGTCGATGTTTGCTTCGACTTCAAGGCAATGATTCAGATCATCGTCTATCTTTTCTACAAATCGACCATTTTCATCCAATTGAACATGAAGGTAATCCAGTGCAGCAACATCCATTGCAATACGATTATAAATCGCGGTTACAATAGTTTTTTCGTTGCCACGGGACAGAATCACCCGATCCGGACGAGACGAACTAATCATCTGACCTGCCGGAACGTAACGATCCCAGTCAGAATCTGAGAATGCATTCCACGCACGCTTCACTTTACTGAAGAGCGTTTCTGCCATTTTGAATTACCTCACCATAATCATTGAAGATGCTTGCCAACATACATAGATTTTCCTATAATGTTGCCTAATTTCTCATAATTTGTAGCAATTGCCACAAGACCTCCGGCAATACCGGCTACTGTGGTGGCATCTTTAACGAGTTGTTCCGCTCTTCTGCGTCCAGCCGATACAGCATTGCTGTTAGCAGCCAAACGATTATAACTTACTTCTCTAGTAAGTCGAAGAACAGCATCATTAAGCTCTTTATCGCTCATCTCGCGAGGCGTCTTTGCTCGTGCACGAAGATAATCTTCATGAGCGGGAGGTTCCACTTTCCCAGTCGCATATCTACGTTTCCCAGCGGAAGTAAGCGTGCCATCTTTATTCTGATAGCGACGTACCCCCCACTTCATTCCGAGAATTCCATGATGGCATAGTTCATCAGAGTAAACAACCATTTGAATTCCTCCTTCCTTAAAGCATTTAATAAAATGCTTTTTGACTAGACGTAAGTCGTTTAGTCATCTTTTTAGCAGTTTCTTCATCAAATCCAAGATCTCTTATATATCCCATAGTCAGATTTCTTCCGTAATCACTATTGACATATTCAGAGACAAATTTACGACCTTTTTCAGTCATTACACTAGAAGAATCTAATTTTGCATCGTATACGTGTTTATCGAAAAAAGATTTCAACTTATCTTCTTCACGAAAATAGGTATCATCATCAATGCTCCCCTTTTCCCATTTATCAATCAATGTAGCGGTTTTGTTGGACCATTGTTTAAATGCTTTCGATTCTACTTGTTTCTTTTTCGCGGATTCGATCTCGGAAATAGCTTTTTTAGAATATTCCCCAATGGGGCGACCCTTAATTGCTAACTTATCTGTTTTACGTCTCTGTAAATTTATGTCTTTCTGCAAAGAATCGGCCAACTCTTCATCGGACATTTTGTTGTATCTACGTTTCCCCGCAGAAGTAAGCGTGCCGTCTTTGTTCTGATAACGACGTACACCCCACTTCATTCCGAGAATACCATGATGACAGAGTTCATCAGAGTAGACAACCATTTGAATTCCTCCTTCCTTAATCAAAAGCTTCGATATTCAACTTGTAAGCAACGAATGCGTCCATCATTGCAGAAACAGCATCGATCTTTTGATCGTAGCGCTTCTTATGAAGCTTTCGATTGCCATTGGTATCCTCGATTACGATGCAGTTACCCATCGTAAAGGACATAAGTTCCTCATCAAAGAGAAGCATCCTCTCTTCTGAGAGTTTCTTCAACTCGCCAAGAGGAACAGATTCAGTTTTTGCACCTTGTATAACTTTCTCGATACCGAATGGACCATTTTCAGAAATCCATTTCTCAATAAACTCTTTAGCATTGTACGGGTCAAATCCGACACATCGGATATCGTATTGTGCTTCGGAGATAAATCGATCGAGATCGTCATACACGACCATCATGTTCAGAGTTACACCCTCGAGAACAATCAGACTACCTTCTCGAATAAAGTCGCAATACTTCTGATACATCGCCGGAGGCAATTTATTAAGTGTGGTCGACGAAATATAATTTCGAGTCTTCACACCAAACGTCCCATTCGGTAAAGGAAATAGGAACGTAAATGCACAGAAGTCGTCGCCCTGAGAAAGGTCCATGCCAAGCGAACAAGGCATTTTCCAAAACTCGCGATGCTTATGAGGAATGGTCTCTTCATATGGGAAGAAGTAGGTATAACCCTCCATCGGAATGCCGAAACGCTTTGCGAGAATATCATTGCGTGCAGCAGGAGCCTTTTCTGCTCTTTCCACATCCAATTGATACACTTCATAGGTAACGGTTTTTCCAAGGTTTGGATTTGCCTTCATCCACATAGAAGGATCTGCAACTTCATCGATACTATCGAGCTTATACCACCAAATGGAGACATGCGGATTGCGATACTCTCCTCTTAGGATGCTTTCCAGCTCCATTTTGATTGTATCGCCACTGCCATTTCGAACCGTTCCTTCGGAGCTTGTGGCTAAGATGAGATAATCATCGATCTTAGATGCACCTTGCTCTATAGCGCCAATAACATCCTCTCGAATGTCACCAGAAAGCCATTCATCAACACTCGCATACTTGCATCGTAAGCCCTGAAGCTTAGCAATACTCATAGGACGAATCTCGAGCAAAGAGCCAGTCAGGAAATTCTCAATACCCTTCTTAGTAGAGGTCAGCTTCACGCGATTGGCTTTCGACCCAGTTGTATTCTGGAGTGAGCCATCTGTGAGAAATTGGAATAATGGACCTCTCGAACGAGTAATGGCGGTTCGAATTGGAGATAGAACTTCGTCGGCCTGCTTCATTGTCGGAGCAGTCGTAATTTGGTGGGTCGTCGTCGTGTCGATGCAAAGCCCATAACTCTGCATACACGCATCATATAGTGATTTTGCAGCACCTCGACCAACGATCAAGTACTGCTTATTACGAAGCCTTTTCTTAATTCGCTTTCGAACAAAACGAACACCACGACCATCGGGGCTAGGAACTGGTATACTCTTTTCCGTAAAGTAAAACCAGCCAAAGACATCCTCAGCCCAAAGTTTGAATGTATCAAGAAGGTCTAAGTCCCCACCATCGGTCAGGGTTAGCTCATTTTCACAGAAAGCAAGAAAGCCCTCCACAGCTTCGTCATCGTAGTAGCATCCCGGATCATCGATAAGATCGTCGATGAGGTTCATCTGCAAAGAAACTTCTCGATTTACCGGTATTTCCCCTCTAACTACGGCATCACGGAACATACCGTAATACCGTGGTACCGCTATGTTCGATAATGCCATTTAGCATTACTCCTTTAAATATACCCGAGCATGTTCTTTGCCTTTTTAGCTACCTCAATGATGTCTTTTACTTGAGTATCTCTTAAAGAAATTCGTTTCCCATTAAGTTGAACATCGTGTTCCGTCAAATATCGATTAGCCGCGTAAACACCGGCTCCAATAGCAGCGGATGTGGCAATAGCTTTTGTAGACATAGAAATCGTTCTCTTGATAGATGCCTTCTTGCGAGAACGTTTTGCTGCGACTTCAGTTGCTCTACGAGCAGAGGCTCTCTCCACGTCATGCTTGCTCATATAGTCATTGTATTTTTTCTGAAGTTCTTTATTTCCAGGATCTAAAGCTAATTGCTTTGATACTTTTTTAGCTTCAGATAAATATTTTCTGGATAAATCACTTCGAACTTCTTGTCGAACTTGTCCTTTTCGGTAAGTCGTATTTTCTCTTAGCGCTTTTTCATAAGCCTTTTTATCGCTTTTTACTTGCGTTTTAAGCGATTTATCAGTTGGATTTTTAGAAGACTCTATCATAGATAGATTCATCTTTTTGCCAAGCTCAATTGCTGCTTCTCTTTTTTTCGCACTATCTTGCCATTTTTTAAATGATCTATCGATTTTTTCATTTTTTCTTCGTGCGATGGCTGATCTTACATCAGTTGAATGATATCTCCGTTTTCCAGCACTAGTGAGTGTTCCGTCATTATTCTGATAGCGACGTACGCCCCACTTCATGCCAAGAATACCATGATGACAGAGTTCATCAGAGTAAACAACCATTTGAATTCTCTCCTCCCTTAAGGATCAACGGCGACATTAATTCGCCATTCGCATTCTTTCAACTGGTCCTTCAGAAGCTGAACGAGAAATGCATTTGCCGGTGGATCGAAGTTGAGCTTTGTGTAGATGTAAATATAAGTCTTGATGTCTGCTAACTTAGCTCGATCAGAAATACATTCATCCCACGTGTTACTCGAATCGCACACTGTGAAGTTATCAAAACTCGTTACGCCTAACTGGGACAAGAAAGAACCTGCTGTGTTAATCTCCGTAAGAACTTGTTCGTCAAAACAAGTTTCATCCTCAGAGATTCCGATCTTTTTCTTGATCGTATTGAGGATGCTATCGGTCATATGGATCCTCCTTACGTACGCTTAATGAAGATCTGCATACAATAACCGTGACCCGAAGGAGTGATCACTTCATACCACTCAGGATTCGGTTCGGAAATGATCTCAACAGTCGTATCCTTCTGGATTACATAAAGGACTCGATCATTGACACTCGGACCCTTACGAATGTTGAGGAGGTCGGTACCGACCACAACACCCTGGCCAGCCTTAACTTCTTCAGTCTGGACTTCCGGTGCTTTTGCCTTCTTAGCCATATTTCCTCCTAATGCTTCCAAGGACAAGTATCGAATAGCGAACGCGGAGTATAGTCCCGAGGGAGTAACTTTGCATCGCCATAATGAATTGCCCGGTGTGTGTTGTCAGAACAGCATATGAGATACTCTGGATTGAGTAAGAACTCACTCGATTGAGCAATGTCATCTACCAACAAAGGGACCATATGATGAACGATGATTCGTCCATATATGGGGAACTTTTCAATTCCTAGATCGCAACATTCACGTCCTATCGTATCACGTAGGATAACTTCTCTTCGTACTCGTTTCCACTCTTCAGAATTGTAAAATATCTGATTAATCCATCGATCATAGCCGAAGGTATCCTCTCCGACATTTCCACCAATTCGAAGATACTCATATCGTTCAACCAAGGTGGGCAAAGTAATCAGTTCGGAATAACATTTAATATTCCGGCTCATCATCTTCGCTCCCTTGTCCACTGTAGGTTTTAAACGCCTTGATTGCACTTTTGAAGAGCTCCTCCTGACTCTTCATCGATGTAATCGCCTCTGCCTTCGCGTCCATCAACTTTTTCTGAGTTTCCAGAAGTTCAAGTTCCTTCTGCTCCTTAGTAGAAGCTAACTTCAGATAATGAGTGATGACTTGCGAAGACGCAGTGCCCTCTCTTAACTGCTTTTCAGCAAGATCCATGGCAAGAGCAATCATATGCTTCTCTTGAGCTTCTTCCGTCAACGGCGGTTTACGACTGATAGCCATGTCTCACAGTCTCCTTTCATCCATTTTGAATTTTACTTGATTAAACCAAGTCGATCCAAAACGATGGCCAACTGCTCTCTTGTCAGGAAACCATTCGGATTTGAGCCATCCAGGATTTTACGCTGTTTGGCTCTATTCCAGGCATTCTGAAAAATATTGCCAACGGGTTTCGTAGACCGCTGTGCCAGATAGTTATCCATCATTTTGTTAAAAGTACTCTGATCCATATACTCATCCATTTCTGGGGGAAGTTTCCCCGCTAAAATCATCGAGCCGGTCCATTTCTTATGGGCATCCCACTGAAAGTGAGGGCGATCAACAAAAGATGTCCAATCGCCACCCCAACTGAATCCGACTTGCTTACCGATCTGCCCACATTTCATGAAGAAAATGGGGTCGTCGTACTCGTGTCCTTTTACATTCTTGCAAATGTCGAAGGCCAAACCAGCTTTTACAGAATGAAAAGTCGGTTTTGTTGCTCTCTTAGAAGCATATCCCTTCTTCACAAGATCACGCTGATACTCCTCATCACGAACTGTCTCCGTCACAAGAACATTCAGACCAGCATCTTTACAAAGTTGGAGAAACGTTTCACAATTTACACGAACGTCGGGGCGCAAGTACTTCAGATCACGAGAATGCATCATCTTACTTCACCTTCGACTTACTTGTTGACTCTTCGAGAGACTTATTGTAGCTGGCGGTCGAAACGCCGATCAAAGAGCCAATAAACAGTTCAACCGCGGTGATTGTTGTTACGACTTCTGTTACATAACCGAAGCCCCAAGCTTTTGCAAGTCCTGCATACAATACAGAACAAGCGGGGAGAACAACAACAACGAGCCATTTGAGGACGTCATATACCTTGTTGTTCATCTCGAACTTCATCGTTTTCATCCTCCTTCTTGTGCTTAATACCGACAAGTTTGTCGGCTAGTCCCAAAGCAGCACTGGCGATTGATGTGATTCCGCCAACGCCTAATACGTATTGGAACAAGTTATCCCATTGCCAACCTTTGTACGAATAGAATCCGACGGTATATATGATAAAGATACCGATAAAGATGTAAAAAGCTCGAAGAATTCGATTTCGAGTCTTTAACTTCTTAATTCGTTTTCCGTTTGCCATTTTGATTGACAATGTGGTGCGCAGAAGTATTTAAATAGTCCTCCATCTCCTTGATAGAGGACTGTTTCGCCTTCTCGTCATCTTTCAATGACGCCAGAATACCTCTGCAAATGATTGCCATCTCTTTCCGCGTTGCAGCCATGTCTTCATCGTGATGTCGTCGCAAATCAGCAATGTCACGAGAATGAGCTTCTTCTAAACGAGTAATTCGTTCATCTTGTTCCCGATCATATTCCAATTTGTGAACAACTCGAGTGATGTAATTCCATACGACTGCGCCTGCGCCAAGAACAGCTGCAAAGGAAATGATGGTTTGCCAGGAAATAACTACAGGCATATACCTCACCCTTTCTATTTTAGAGTTGAGCACTTAATAGAACTCGTAATCGTGGCCATACTACGAATTCTAGTCAATGCTCAAAACTAAAAATAGAAGGGCGGGGGCCCGAAATAGGCCCCCAGACCCCTCATACGCAACTCATGCGAGGCGCGTGACATTGAGACAAACGCGGCTGACCGTACCGTCAACACCACTGATTTGAACAGTGATTTCGGGGTGGATCACCCGACAAGCCTCTCCTTCAAACGCCGGAGCAATGGCGTCGAGCATATACAACACTCCGCTGTTAACGTTCATCGTACGCACAGAACAAGGAAGCAAATTGCCGTCCTTATAAAGGGCAACGGTGACAACGCCAGCATCAGAGGGCGTAAATGCAACGGCGCCACTCGCTGTATAAAGACCATCCGAAAGAATTCGGATACCCTGGAGGCTCGTGGTCAGCGAACAACCCGTCTTCTCCAACTGTCCTCCAGGAGACAGAATGGTCCCAGCTGTAACGAACGTCTGGGCCGTGGTGTTGAGCGCTGTTAAAGTAGACTTGCGATAGCAGTTATTTGCCATTTTGAATTCCCTCCTTGCTTGTCAAAGCACTACGAGGTGACTCAGTTGCAACCGCAACCGTTGCAGCCAC